>OMLO01002127.1_pt1 | contig 15732 bp, 6 predicted proteins | sample 1674811 | NCBI WGS metagenome assembly OMLO01 (sample SAMN06265003, study PRJEB25207) | coral metagenome | isolation source: Coral host | place: Mexico:La Bocana,Puerto Morelos, Mexico | collected 2008-11-13 | reverse complement strand
GGTCCAGCCGTAAAGAAAAAGCCGCCATTTTCTAATGCGCGCGCGCTAATCGCGTGTGAAATTGTGCGCAGTAGGAGTTGCGCAGTGCAATACTGGGGAATGACCTTAAAGGGGAATTATTTAAGAATAGTAAATAACAATTGAAATAATGTTAATATTCTGACAATTTAGTGGTACAATTAAAACACGCTTTAATTAAGAAAGTCATGTAGATCGCATATCATGTAATGCGCGCTTGACAGCAAAAGTTGCTTTTTAGTGAAGAAATCTAAATTGTCAGCTGGCTTCTTGTGACTCTATGAGCGAACGAGGAAAATGAAAAACACAACAGGGGACTGGAACAGTGTAATACAGTTTCGCTTCACCCTCTCTCCCCAGTCCCTCCCCCTCTCAACTCTTCTCACCCTCGCTTTCTCTGTTCTCTAAGAATGCTCTCTTTTTTAACGTCGTTTCTCCATTGTCTTACTTAGGTACAAAACATAAAGCGGCCGGAGTCATACGAAGCGGTTGTAAGAAGCAAGGAGGCCGCGAAAGAAAACATCAAGGTCGCTGAAAACCAGCGCCCGAGGCTATTGGTTCAGGCCAGGACAGACAAAGAGGAAGCCCTCGCGGAGGCGCAGATCACAATCCAGACTGCGGAATCAGCGGCCAGGGTGCTTTTATCCAAAGCTCGCGCCGAGGCGGAGAGTATCCGAGCAGCCTACGAAGCCGAAACTCAGGCATTCCTGAAACTAAAGCAAGACAGTCTAAATACCAATGATGGGTTATTGTCATATCTGGGAGTGAGGGCAATTTCTGAGAATAACAACACTATCAATATCGCCATTGATGCCCCTGCTAAAACTAAGTACACCTACATTTAAATAGGGGTAGAAGAGGAGGGATGGGAAGGCGCCACCCGTACCAATATTTACTCTCGTACCTTAAACTTCAGATAAACGAGAAAACGTCGCCATTTTGTAGGCGACCTCCAGTTATTTCATATGCAATTGTTAAATATTTTACGATAGTTAAGCTGGCAATCAGATTGCAGCATCTGAATCTGTGTGCGAGTAAAACTCCACTAATTGGGGATATTTGCCTAACTCAAGTTATTTGACCCAGGTTTTAGAAGAGAAAATTAACATACAGAGGACTGGAAATGTCATGTCTTCTCCAGGTCAAAGTGGCTTAAACACATTCGTAAATTTTAACCTTTGAGATAATCCTTCGTTGCCATTAGCCTGTTGCTTTTTATCTTTAGTTTGCGCTGTCGTTCCCAGAGCTAAAGGCTTTTCTGTCAAAAGGTCTGAGGCAACCTCGTTCTCAGGGTCTCTCATCCTCGTTCCCAGGCTCTCATCTTCTCGCCTTCAGAATGTTTGATTTCGTGGCCGACGCTTGAAGTGAGTTTCGCCGAAGTAAGATTTTTGCTTGGTTTCTTTCTCATACTTCTATTGCGACTTTTTGCCGCGTGAAATATTGCAACACTCACCAGGGTAAATAAAATTAACATAAAACTGATATGAATAAATGAAAAAAAGCATAATTGTGAGCATAACCGTCACTTTTCTGTGTGTTTTTTCTACGAACACTGCAGTAGATCAGTTTGTGAGCAGAATTTATCCCAGTGTGTTTGAAGTTGCCTAGTAGCGTTGCCCGCTTTTGTTCTAGGCATCCATCACCTTGAAAAACAAAATTCAAATTTTTAACAATTCATTTTCGGCACATGCAAGAGGTAAAAAACGTCACCATTATTTTCAAAGTTATCAACCAATTAAAGAGCTTAAAACCACGCTTGAAACAGTCTGCACCATGTGGCTTTTTACGACTTCTCCGCCTTCCAGACTGGAAACTTGTTTGTGATTGGCCCGGCCGACAATAGCAAAATAAAACGGAAAGCTAGCTGTTAAAACTTAAACAATGTTCTGTCAAAACTTTATTCCGTGTCAACGGTTGATTAGATTTTATGAAAGATCTGACGCTATTTTTAATCAGATGGGAACATTTTGAAACAACATGCGTTTACGATTCGTGAACATAGGTTATGTAGACATCTCCAGGAATCGGCCAAATTCACTGTTGTCGCAATTTGATATTTACACGCGATTTGTTAGTATTTGTGTAATTAGTAACGACTTTTGCACGAGGTGAAACAATCAAATGACATACAGTATTGTCTCTCGCGGCTTCCAGCCAGTGTTGGCTTGTGCGAAAATAACCGGGAGTTCAATTTTTGATTACACACACCACATACCATGTGCCCAGTAACTTAATGTTCATTGGCGTTTTATTAGAATACTTAACCTGTTCTTTTGAGAGGAGAAGAGAATAAGTTGAAAATATTCGTTAGCGCTTGAGGTGTTTACGGGATGATCAACGTTTTATTTTCTGTGGTACGGCCACAAGCTTGTTATTAATCAAAACTTCATTAAATCAGACCATTAATTGGGAAAACACGCCGTTTGGGACTAACGCTAACACAAATTTAATGGATAAAGAAACAACACTCGCAAACCACAAAGCGTCTTCACGGCCGGACGAACACACTAAATCATGTCGTCATTAAAAAGAAATGAAACTCCACTTTGTGCAGAACGAATTTGCCCCCATGTGTAGCAAAAATTCTAATTTGCAGAGCAGAATAGCAATTCGGGGTCTGATAGTGGACATTTAGAAACTGATTTATTTTCCCGTCGATTTTTCAGCTGATTTGTTAGATCTAGAGTATAATATTTGATGCGCTTGTTTTTTGTTGTCAAGGGAACTTAATTTATATTGTACATTCGGCTGCTAAAATGAAGCCGAAGCTATTCAAAACTTACAATTTTTTGTAAAAAGGTACTTGAAAGTCCAAGATATTCTCACGAAAATTCTATATTAAGCTCAGCTTATTTCAACCTCGAATATATTTAACATACGGTAACCAACTTACAATATTTCTATTTTGCATGTATAAAGGAGTTTAATTTTGAATTTCAATGCGTTTGTTCAATTGCAGTTGCCGTTGCACAGAAGGCGAGTTTGTTTGAAAAAGCAGATAATTGCTAAGCGACAACGGCCAACTTCGAACAGCGTCCTGTGTTACGCTCAAAGACAGCTGTGCAAAACTTAAAACGAACCCTTCCGACAATGCAAGAGCAATTGAAAATTTGATTCCGTGTTATGTTGCATACATTTCCAGCTGAGTGAAACACAAAACACGAATGTGCTTTTAAATGAAAGACCTTCAACAATTCTCTTTCGCCGGTGCTTTGAGGCAGGTGTTGCAGCCATTGTTTACGACGTTGGATAACGTGGTTTTGTTTTCTGTACTAATTTGAGTTTTCTTCGCAGTTTCCGGCGCGAGGAAAATTCCAAAGTGCGATTAAAAGGTTGGATAATGCATCTACTTGGCAAAAACACGACCACATTGTGTGGGAAGACACAATCTGCTTTTTTGTTTAATTTTTCGCGTCAACATCAAGTTGCGATTCAATTACGAGTTAAATGTTTTCCCATGGTAACATTTGCGTACACGTCAAAGTTTGATAACGCACTAATGATTGCAGAAACCATGATTTGATTATGCTGAAGCTTTGCATTAGAAAGCAAAGGTCGCGCCCGAGCTTTAGCGAAGCGTGCTTAGATTCTGCCACCATTAGCAAGAATCAAGAATTGATTTACAACGCGAACAAAAAGAGACCGCTTTTATTGTTATTATATAGTCTAATTATAATTTTTTTGGGGCGTGTGTAGAACTTTCTAATATGCGTATTTGCATTTGTTGGAAACTTCTCGAATTGCATCAGAAGCCAATTGTATAATCTTGTCAAGATTTATAACGATTTCAGTCAGTAGCGAAGCCTTTCGCGTTTTTCGCGTGCCTATTACTGTGAAGCGAATATTTTTAATGGCCTCGCAAAGTTTCTCAGCATACCATGCACCTATCAAGCAGCAAAAGATATTAAAGCCCTTTAAAATTGTGAAACATTTCTTAATTTCCACGAGCGTAATTTTTCGCTTCCTTTAGGTCCCCTCTGGGCATTTTGAAGTATGTTTTGGATTGGCAAAAAAATCGTGATTTATGACGGCAGCATCAGGCGCCGAGATAGCCGATGAAACCTGACAAATGTTTTGTAAAAACCTCACGAAATATACATCAAAGCAATAAAATAATTATCACGCAAACTTGACGAAGAAGTCTACGAATCAAAACTGTTATGTAAATAATTTTTTCTCTGGTGTTTTCTCTCTGTATTTTGACTATCACTTTGGTAGCGTTTTGATTTCGTTGTCATGTCAGCTTCGGACGTTGCTACCCAAGCTTTGTCGGTTTAAAAAGTCTAAAAATCTCACTCAAATGTCCGTTAACTGGTTTACTTAATAATTTTGTATAACCAGAGTATTTTCTTTCCTTCTCTCTTGAAAAGCAAGCGAAGGCTTCAGCAGGTTCACAGTAACACTTAAATTAAATTTCTCTTTGGTGTGTTCTTTGAAATTAGACTTTCTCCACAAGGATGATTAGTATTTGACAAGTATTTATCATTCCCCGACTGCCGTGGCCTTGAATTATTTATTTAGTTTGTCAAGAGTGAAACACTAAGTTCAGTCTTTCGGCAAACACAAACAGAAAGTCGAGAAAGTGGTAAAATAAAACAATTGATTCTAACGGCGACGCTGCATTGCTTGGAAACATCAGATTTGGAGTGAATTCTGTTTCCAGTTTACTGCCGCCATAGAAACTGCTGACGATATGGGCGCTTGGCGTTTTGAAAACAACTTTAACTTATACGTTGTTGTTACGAAAACGTCTTGCGGGATATAAAACAGCCCAATTAACATTAACATTTTTATTCGTAATTTCTTTTACAGGCAATTGCCGGCCCTAAATTAGGGAAAATTTATACACACGGAAAATTTCCGATATGACCCTCGTCGTGAGAATAAATTGGACATATCTCATGAAAAATGTAAAACTATCATCCCTCGAACAAAATAATTGACCATCCTTATTAGGTATTGGTTCTTCGGCTTAAGCATTTATCAAAGCCGTTGCTACAAGCCTGAAGGCTTTTTATGAATTTCCAACGTTGGGTTGTTTCCCAAAAGCTCGTCATTTTGGCCTTTTTCTAAATGCGCTTTCATAAATTTCTCGTTACGCACTAAGATCTGAGGAAGTAATATATTAAACGACATGCTAAAGCAGTCTTTGCGGTGCCTCTTACTGTGTTCTGCTTTCGAAAACCAGGGGTGGTGTTCCCAGTCATAGAAATTGGTTTTTTATACGCTTCAAACGCGGCGCGAACCGGTTATTCCTTTCACCTTTCAAAATATTTTAGGAAATACAACCGTCTGTTTTTGCTACAGAAGTAAAAGAAAGCTTTAGCAGCCATTTACAATGAAAATTTTTATTATTAGGAACGAAAACAGAATATTAGCTCTCGACAAAGCATTGGCCGGTATAAATTAGTGGTTTTTAAGTGCGAGCTATATCGGCTAAAAAGAAACTTAGCAATTTGGCGGCAAAGTGGTTCGGACGCTTGTTACCATAGGAACAAGTCTCATGGCTTGACGTTACCCCGGTTACCAGCCCTCCTGTTCCATGGCCTTCTCTGTCCTTCATCATTTTCATTTCCTCTTACAACCGATGTGAGATACTTAGCAAGATCGACTCCGCTGTAAGACTGCTGATATCGAAGTTGTCTTGTCTCGGTATTAAAGCGGCGGCTTTTAACTACCCTACTGTGGAGAATAGTCGAGGTAAACGTTCGAAAATTCCTATTGGTTTTGCGATGTCGTCATTCGTGTTCGAACGAACGCTGGTTATTGCTCATGTGTTGTTCCATATTAACGGTTGCTGCTTCTATACCTTGTTTCAGCGCCGCTCTGCAACACTACGAAGGCCACGAAATAAGAGAAAGCTTCGAGGATGAACTGAAGAGGATAACTGGCGAATTTGAGGTAAGCATTTTCGTATTACAGTGTCATATGATCTTTTTAGTTTCGCAGTTTCGTCAAGCCACGTTGCGTGGCGTGTGGAAAATTTCTATGAACTTTTTGCCGGAACTCTGGCCTTAGTTCCAAATCACTGCTTAGGTCTTTGCAGTGGCTGTTTCCTGAAGTGCCCACGGTGTTTGCCACAATATGGACTGAAAGCCGTTCGCTAATTTATCGCAAAGACTGCCTGTGGGAAGCTGTAGTTTTTGTTTGTGGCCTCCATATTTCAATGGCATGGCATGATTCACTGAAAAGTTATCGGCGCAAAAAATCAGGGCCCAGCGAAAGTCAAACACCAAACTTTGATAAATTCAGATTAACTTCAGAGTCATGTCAACATGTGAGTACTATTTGTAATGAATATCTTTTTTAACACGTGTGTTTTGGAGCGCATTTGTGAGATCTACAAAGCACATTAAGATATGAACAAATTCGTTCGGCTCGTAAAAATTCCTATTTCAGTTTCGTTCCTTTCGTTCTTTCCTTAATTTCGTCCGACAGAACAGCATCAGTGTAACTTTATGCGGCTCGTGCCGTGGTCTGCTCTTGTGTGAGAATTATCAAGGACGTCCTTTGGGACCAACGTTTTATTCTTTTCGGAAACAGTAAATTGTGAGCATTCTATAGGCGATTGTGTTGTTTGAAAATATCTAAGGAATCATTCAAGCGGATTTATTCGCAAACCAGACCATGGTTCTGTTTCTAGAACTCGTCGAAAGAGTAATTTACAGCGATTTAAGAAAGGCTATGCTACAAACGCTGTTCGAACTATTTCTTTGTGAGCTCTTTGTTTTTCAGATCGTAAAATTTCAATATATTATTAAATCGGCCGCATGGCAGTAGGGTGTTGAGCGCGCAACAACAGGTAACTAACGTCTCGATTCTTCTTTAACGGTCGAACGTTCTGACCTATTTTTTCACACATTCTTCCATTGCACAGCTCTTTCCAGCAAAACCATTGTCGTCGCAACTTATAACTTCTGCAGTTTCCCTGAGGTTACGACGTTCTTCGCAGAAAATAAAAAGAATATCTAATAAAGATAAATTAATCATGAAGCATGTTTTTTAGTGTGAAGGAAGTTTAACCCGCTTTCAAAGCGTCCAAATGAACGCAGTGTTACGTGGAATTCCTTCAAAGGACTCCATGATGGCATTCTGTTGAACATCTGTAGCGAACGCTGCAGCAAAGTCCACTTAGGACTGTGTTTTTGTAATTCAATCTGGCATGGTGTGTTTTTTAATTTCTTGTTACATGTAGCTTGTGGCTTATGCTATTGTTTTGAATAGATTTTAAAAGCTCAGGAACAATATCGATCAATCAATTTATCTCGAAAACATTAACTGTAGTAGAATCTTTTTTACGTTCCAGAACGCCGACGTTTTTTTCGCATTGCGTGCTGTGGACATTTTGGAAAGCAATAACGTCGATTTCACACCAAGAAGAAATCCCTTCCCCCCAGCTATCTTTTTTTCGATTTATATTTATTTTCTTGCAACCAAAGAAAACAAAGATTAAATGTCTGGGCAATAGAGAACACAACAAGTTTGTTTTTTAAAAAAATCTGGACCACAGCGCACAACTTTTCGTTAAATAAAGCATGCAGGAATTTTTTTCCAATGGGAGCGACGTAGGTAATATTATTAATAAAATGTTCGCGCGTCAGCACGGAGTTTTCACTTTCCATATGTTCTAGAGATAAAATTAATCGATGCCATATTGGCGAAATACTTTTTGCATTTATGAATATGGTTACTAATTTTCTCTTGAAGCGTTGAACAAACTTGACTTTCGCACTTGATGACAGAGTCAATACAGTGACTATTTCTGTTTTGTCCAATTTTTTAAAACTATAACACAGTTTGTTCGAAAACTTGAAAGAATTCAAGGCAAACATTATAACCAATCCGCGCTGCGCAGTAAAATTAGCTTAAAAGCAGAGTACTAATTATTTTCAATGGAAAATATTTGCTGTGAGATTGAATTATGTTTTGACCACACTGCTTCATTTCAATTTGTTTACATTCATGAATGAAAATAGTCTTGTAATAATTATTCTGCCAGGCCGAAATATTAAGATATGATCTAGAAACTGATTTCATAAAGTTTTACTATAAGAGCTGAATTCTCCAAAAATTGGTAACATTTTCATTGGTTGTGACTTTTTGTGAAAAGAATTTGTATTAGTTGAAATTTGTTGTCAATTTTATTCGATATTTATAAATGTGGCTAATGTGGAATTTGAGCTTAATTTCAGATTCGCTCCTATAAATATGTAATTCTCTGTTCCCCATGCTAATTTGTTCCTTTTTATCACATGAATATAGATATTGTGCTGACTTGAGGTTTTTATTCTTAATTCTGGGTGGTTTTCTCATGGTTACTGTCACACTGTTGTCATAGCAATAAACCAGTGCTCATAAACAGTGGTAAAAAACCTTGTGAAATATGTTTTTCAACCAATGGCACAAGATCTGACTCCCTGTGTGCCTAAATCCTGTAGCTTCTTACACTTTTAGATGACACACGGGCTTTCTTTGAATATATGGAGTGTGCTATTGGGTCATCCTGGTCAGCAGGAAACTTTGCCATTACAGATGTAGCTGACATGCTGTTAGTGGATTTTCTGTGGGTATCTATAGACATATTTTACATCCGCAAATAATTTATTTTGTACTAATCTTGTAAACGATTAGAATTTTTATACGCTCTACCTCCCTGTTGCTTGACTTAAAACCAATTATTTGTTTCCTGTAATATGCACATAAACAAAGAATGCATGTGTGATACCATTACTGTAGAATTCTTCTATTACTTACAGGAAAATTTCTAGATGATCAGACTTATGAATTAATGTGAATTTGTTGTCTTTTTTGACATTTTCTTTATCCTCTCATTTTATCAAATAAAGTCTAAATGAGAGAAAGTGTAATGAGGGAAAAATGTCATTGGCACTTAGCCAAATAGTAGGCATTGTCAAATCCTGTGCAATTTTTAAAAGCCCCGTCCTCCTAAAACAGGGTGAAATTGTGTCGTGTCGATGGACAAAAAGGAGTCAACTTTGCATTAGAGGTTAGGAGAAGACGGCAAGGACAGTGGTTTTTTCCTTGGCAAAACAGTGAGATGTCCAGGACATTTGTCTTGTATGGTAGATTTTATTCCCAAGGATAAGCATATGAATTCTCCTTACATTATCAATATCTTGTCAAGTATGCAGATACATGAGATGATGAGAAAAATAATTATTAAGAAAAGTAAAGAACATTGCATTGATGCACCACAAAATCATTGGAAGTAGCATGCAAAGAAAACGAATTTTCAAGCAGAAAATTAAAACATAATTTGTAGTATGAAGTGCATTGACCACCACAAGTGTTTAATGGTTTGTTCATAGGCGCAGTTGTTGTTTTCTCTTCTGTAGATTTTAAGCAGCTTTCTCAACAAAAGTTAGCAAGTTAATCACAATTATATTTAGTTTATGTAGGTAAAATTTTAAAATCTCTTGTCACGTCTGTCTGTGTTTATCATATACCAATTTCACAGAGTTATTTCTCCAGTAAATTTTAATATTTTGCAAGGTGTACTAAAATAATGTAAGTAAATGTTTTTGCTTCAAAATGGGTCTTAAAGTTGCTTAGTTAGATTGGACACTGTTTCAACTGAAAATTTGAAATGTGTAAGACAATTGACTTAGTTAAGCCCATTTCCATGGCAACCAAGCTTTCTTCAAGTACATAATAGATTTTCTACAAACATGAATTTTGTATAAGTAGTTTCTTGGGCTAAATTGTGTCAGTATTTGTTCTATTTCCTCTCTGCAAAGCATAAGAATGGAATCTGGCAAGTTTTGTAACCGCAAAACGTTTTCGGTCAGTTGGTTTGCAAAGTTTGTCTTATAACTAGTACCATTTACATAATATTACACATCGAGCAATTTTGGCAAAGGGGAGGGTCAGAGGGGGTTCTGCTCTGCATCAACCCGAGATGTGCACAACATTGTCAGTCATCAGCTGAGATCTTTAGTTAATAAATAATACAAATATATCTGCTGTTTTTATTTTCTTTATAAATAGGTATGGTGTATGTCAGGACATGCATGCAGTATCAAAGTTCAATTTTTTCTTGAGTCCAAGTTTGCTGGCTAAAATAAATTATTGCGACAGAACGTTATTCTGCAATCAGGTCATACTTTCCTTTACAAACTGTTGCAAGAGGATTGAGTGTCACATTTTTGAAAGACTGTTGTGTAATAATTCTTGTTCATCAAGTGACAAAGGTCAGTCTAGGCCTTGTTATCACTGATCAATTCTAAAAGTTCAATCATGAATGCAACTATGCTACAAAATACTAATACATGTAGTTATTGTAGTTTACTACTTATTTTGTTTGCCATTTTTGTTAAATTCATTTTTTAAGCAGAGTGAGACAATGCCACATGTTTTGATGAGTGAACCTTGAAAGTTAAGACTGATGTCAAGTGTTCTTTTCTGCCCCCATCCTTGCATCATAAGATTATGTTGTTCCTGTTTTGACCCGCCCAGAGGATCATTATCCATACTCTCAGCTTTAAATAGCAAGTTTGTAATCGAATATAAGTAGGTTATTGTTTCCTGAGCAAGATTAAAAGGTGAAGATTAAAACTTGTTAAACCTCCTATCAGGGATTGGCAGATAAATCATAGGAAAATGTTGAAAGGCATTCGTGGCTCTTCTTATATTCTAATGAAATGCACTCCTTACCAGAAATTGTGAAACAATTTCAGTGAATTTTTTTAACAGCCAGGACTGTTTCTGTTTTACGATGAATAAGCAGGACCTTCTAGAAGATTTTTTGGCTGATCTGAAAGCAAAATTGCAATGTGTTCAGGTTGAGTGGGTGGGTTAAATGCACAGGTTGGCGTTAAATACTAAAGCGGTAAAGCTGTAGATAATATTTTGGAAAGGATTGTGTAGGCAAAAAGGTGTGTGATAACATATTCAAGGCACATTGTGACGTCAAGACGCTTTACTGTTTGTTTATTGAATATCTTATTTTTGTGTCTACACATGTATATCCTGCTGGGAGTAGAATTATTTGACCTTTCATAAATAGTTGTTCTAGAACATGCAGTATCAAGTGAATACGTAAGACTACTAAATGCTTCTCTTTAATAGCAAGTTTGTAATTCACTGTGTTTTTTCAATGTTTTTATAGTGTTTGGTAAAATTTTCTGATGCAATCTGTACAACAATTGCATGAATTCTTCTTCTTGATGAAATTCTAGCTCGTCTTGTTAGTAAAAGCAGCTCAGCTGTTCTGGAATTGTTGATCAGGCATGTTGATATTACTCAGTCTTGTTAGCTTGGATAATGTTGTTGCCATATGTGTGGTTGTTATGTATTCAATTTTCAGAAATCACTGTTATTAAACAACTGATAATCGACTCTTCTGTGCTTTCATTGATTTTGTAGCACACACTCTACAAAACACAGAGCCCTTTATGAGTAACTGACATTTTTCACCTCATAATTATGATGCTTGCTATGTGATCAGGCAATAATTAATTTGCGGTCAAATGGAGTACATGTATTTGTTTAGCTGTAAGTGAAGAAAAAAAGCCTGTATTCATAGAAATTGTACTTATAAGGTAGCTACCCTCATTGATGTTCATACAAAAATTTAAGATTAACAACATCTACTTATTTTGAAGTTAAGAAAGTTAAATTAAAACTGTTTGCTTGTTCTAGTAAACCAGCAGCTGCTGAAAAGATAACATTCTTTTGTTGACATAGGCGTGGTTTCTGTTCCATGTCCATGCAGGACCTCACTTTACAATCTAATTGTGGGGCAAGCAATTGAAACTATATTCAAGAAAGCTGAAAAAATTCAAGTTCAGTTCAGCTCCACAGGAAGCCCATAACGTCTGCCTACATGTAGGGTCAGACTGTAGGTTATTCTCAAGTATGGTTTTGATGCAAAACAATCAGTCACTTTTTCCCATGAGTGTCTTTTCTGCTCTATCAGAGTTGTGTCTCACATTGAAACGCATTAATTCCAGACAGAAGAAAATGTTTTGTGTCCTCCTTAGTTCTGACCTATACCTGTCTGTTTGTCAGACTTGAAACAGGCGTTTGTAATCCAGTGACCTTTCATTTTTATGTCTCGCTTTGTCCCATTTTGAAGATAAGTTGTTGTAATGACAGCTGTAATAAACATGTCCTGCATCGTATGTTGTAAGATTTCGTAATTATTTCTTTTTTCAAACTCTATTTTTGGTCCTCTAAATCTTCCTATTTCAGCATGAGAAAACCCATACCTTTGGTATAACAGATAATTTGTAGTATGTAACTGACACAGGCATAGAGAAACAAGTCCTCTGATTTCTCAAGGCATGAGCCAGGCTTAGTTGAAAGTTATACATGCATAAGCATTTCATTCTGTTCATTTTCAGGTTTCACAGGTGTTATATTACATAAAACTATATTGCAGCCAAATATATTTCTCAATTTGGTTTGCTTTATACAATACCTACATGACAAACTGACATTGTTGTAATAGTCACATAAACACTGACTTTATTACACTGTGGTCGTTACTAATTCCAAAAATAATTATGTCCTTTTTGCAGTGCTGTTTACTCTCTCCCCTCCACGTTTTTCAGGGTTACCTCTAGCAGCTCCAAGTGCTATTTCAAATTTGTATGGGCATTGGGAAGTTCTGTTCACACAGTCATCTTCAGAAATAGCCAGATGTAAACAGTCATTTCTCATTTGAAAGTCAAATTTGTTTTTCTTCATCCCCGCAATAATTATTTCATTTGTGTCTGGGAATGCATGTTTTGAATTAATTACAGTATTTATTGATACTTTTTGTAAACTCTCTGAAACAACAAAGTGGAGAAAATATTTGTTTTTGTTCAACAGAACAAATTTGGGATATAAGCTCTCTTTTTTGTTAGATGAGCTTATTCCATAAGGAGTTAAGTTCTTTTATATTGTTCCGTTGCTAGGAGATATTTGGCTTTGTTTATATTGCTTGTGAAAAACCTGTTTGCTCTTGACAGCTCATTGTCTACTGTGACTAAAATTGAAAAAATTTACATGTCTTATATCTGAAGTAAATAGATTCCGATTGATTTTTTGTTCATTTTTTTCTTAAAAGGCAATCAATTTCTTAGTTGTGTTTGAGTATTGTTTAGGAAAAATGTTTTGCTTGTATTTGTAAAAATAATTCTTTTGAAGCTGCCATACAATTGTATGTATTTATTCAGGTAATTATTTTGTCAGATGTGTTCATCTTTTGTTTCTAAAAGGCTTGTTATAATGAGTTATATATTATATATATTATCAAGCATTATCTTAAAATAATTATTATCAGAGAGACCTTCATTAAGTTAAAAGCTTTTTCACAGCAGATCAGAACTTTTTAAATATCCCTGGAAATATTTACATGTATGAGCAGTTAAGTATGTGTGACTAAACACTTGAGACTCGCCTGGAATATTCTTTCTCATTTATTTAGAAAATAATATTAATTTTTATCATTTGCAGGTTTATGATGCCGCCAATTCGCAAGCCAGAGCTGGATAAATTAAAGGTTTCTTCTAAACCTTATCAGTCTCTAAGTAAATCTGTCGGAGGTGCAAGCTTTAGAAGCTCCTTTGATGAGAGCACAAAAATCAACTTGAGCAACAGTTGTTTTGGCGCCATCAGAACAGAGAAGGGAGACCCTGATGATGACTTAACAAGCCTTAACTGGCTACAAAACAATGACATTTTGAAAGGCTTTGAGGTGTCGGCAACAGTGCCGCCCATGTCCCCTACCAGAGACACAAATGGAGACATTCTGGATACCCCTCCTAGAGGGGGACAGGCTAAAGGACCCCTCTCTCCAAACAGTTTGGCAAACAAACGGAAGAGCCCATCAAAACCCCCATATTCATTTTCATCTTTAATTTTTATGGCTATTGAGGAAGCACCCTCTAAGAAGTTGCCTGTAAAGGACATTTATAACTGGATCATGGAACATTTCCCTTATTTCCGGGATGCAAGACTTGGGTGGAAGAACTCAGTGCGGCACAACTTATCTTTGAACAAGTGTTTCAAAAAAGTGGATAAGGACAAAGGGCAGGTTAGTATGAAAAAGAAGAATGTTTAACCTAACATTTCAGCACTTTTTTGTATCATTTCCACTTGTGGAAATGCTGAAAATGGACAATGCTGCATGAAATTATAGTTAAACCTCTGGTTGCAACCACCTCTTGTAAACGTCCACCTCTCTTCAGCAACCAGTTTTCCAAAATACCAAAAGTCTCCAAGTCAAATCATTTGGAACCTCTTCTTACCTGCAAACTCTCGCAAGCAACAGCGATCACTTTTAGAACTAAAAGTTTACAATTTTCTTTTGTTTTTAACATTCTACAAGTGACCACTTGGCAGATGATGCAGAAATTGGATAATGTTGTGTTGTAACTTTAACGCATCTCTGGAAAGTACAAGAGATGATGATCATTTCACAAAAACTAAGAACAGATTTGTCTTAAAATGGACTTTTCACATGAATAAAAAAAAGTCATGCAGTTACCATATGCTTATGGGGAAAGGGTTTTGGCACAGTATGGTGTAAGCTCTTGTAAACAACCACCTCCTATAGCAACCACCTAGGCTCAACATTTTGGGTGGTTGCTTACAGGAGGTTCAACTTCATGTAATACTGAATAGCTTTCAATTGAATGTTCACACACTAACATTTCATCCGTGGGCCTTTAAAAATAGTACCACATGAAAGGACTGATAGTAAATGGTTGGAGAGAACATGTATAAAGAAAATTTTTCAGCAAGTGGCTGTCTTGATTTACCATCAAATTCTCAGAACAAACATTACAAGAAATGTGTCACAGTTGGAAAGGGGAGTTGATATTTTTTGCTCAAGGCAGGTCTGACTCACTAGTATAGTTTTGTCTACAGAATGTTGGCAAAGGATCATTGTGGACTGTAGATCCTGAGTATCGTCCCAATCTCCTGCAAGCTCTCAGAAAAACACCAGCCCTTCATCCATATCATCATCTGTTAACCACACCGCCACCTTCACCGCAACATAACGGATCTGGCAGGTACAGCTGATTTCTAAATGTTTAATGTTATTACTGTACAACTGTAGATGTGCCCTGTATGATGTACACATCAAATGTAAAGCTGAATTTTTTTTTTATATCAATTGATTAACTCAGATGTAATGAATTAATAGAATACAAGTTAATAGAATCCCACAGAAAGTGCCTCATGAGATATTCCACTCAAAAGTACTGCATAGCTAGAATGTGGTTTGGTTCTTGGAGATATAGGAATCTGAAAAATCATAACAGGGAACCATTACTTGGCTCCATTTTGTTATAAGAGCGTTACATTTATTCAACTTTTTCATTCTTTCTGCAGCTCCCTGGGAAGCCATTCTGGTAAGTTCAGTCTACGTGTATTCAATGTATTTATCATGATATTTTAGAACTCTTAGAGGCAAGTGAAATACATGTAGTTGTCTAACTGCAATGTCTACGGCATCTCTTATGTATATTTTTTTAATTCATGGTAGCAGAATTCTGAACTACTTTGAAAATGGATATTGTATAGATAACACCAAATACGCAAACCTATGCAACATGCCATGTATAAAGTGATTCACTTATTAGAGAAATCTTTGGGCTTTTTGCTCACAATATTGAAGGGGATGTTGGCATTTTCTTTGGAAGGGGATGTGGGATTTCAAACCTTTCAAAATGTGCGGGTTGGAAAAGTGCCCATGGA
>OMLO01002126.1_pt1 | contig 15736 bp, 8 predicted proteins | sample 1674811 | NCBI WGS metagenome assembly OMLO01 (sample SAMN06265003, study PRJEB25207) | coral metagenome | isolation source: Coral host | place: Mexico:La Bocana,Puerto Morelos, Mexico | collected 2008-11-13 | reverse complement strand
TGCAGTTTCGGTCTTGGCGTGTAGTTGGGCTTGTCTTCTTTTGATGACATTTGTTTCTCAGGGAAATATCTCGGAGATGGTATTTGAGGTCCAGCCCACAGTATTACATTGCCTGCGTATATTTTCCACACGATTAAACCAGTATCAAAGCATTGGGACTTTAAACGTATCTCGCTCGCTCCCTCGACAAAAGCGTCTTGCATTAATGAAAGAAATTTTAAACCATACACCGACTACTGAAGAATAACGTTAGCTCGATTATTTTTTATGCGAGTGGTTGTTCTGTTAGTTCTGTTGTTGACATAATTTTCTCATTCTCATTCTCATTATTTAATTCGTTTCTTTCATGTTAAGATTTGTTGCTTGTCGTTTGTCTAAACCCTTTTTTTTAAGTTCGTTAACATTCGTTTTCTCTGTTAACAAAACACTGTGTATATCAATGCAAGCATTAGCCTAATTATAAAATTCATCGTTCAGGCTTGTTGAAACTTGTTTGAACGCAATTGAATGCATCTCTTGTTTCTTTTAACACAGCATACATACATCAAAACTCATGTAATATTCAACAATAAATACTCAAAACAATACCATGCATAAATCATTCAACTTCATGAACTTCTGTGACACGCCTCTCATTAGATCAGTTCATGCACCTACACGGCCTGCATCTCATTAAACCAGTTCTGGATATACAGAGCTCATTAACTCAGGCCTGTTGAATTCATCAATAAAGTATAGTCCTACGTGCTATACTACTCATAGGCGAGAACCAATCAAAATGCGAGTATAACTTGGTTTATTGTATAATAGCAGATGCGTAACACATTTGAAACAAAGCCGATTGTCTTTACAAGCATCATTCTATCGTTTTATTTTACACAAAAGTAAACAAATGATAAGTACTTTTCGCACCTGATCATCATCGTAATAGACGAGGATTTTGCGATTCCACCCCACTGTTATAATTTTACTCTTCTCTGGTAATGAAATTATTCCAGTCACTTCATTGTCTTCCAAAGGTTCAAGCTTGTTAAGCAAATGGCCATTGCTAGCATTCCACACCTGCGTAGAAACAGTAAGCAAAATAATCCCTTTAGCAGTCAAATCTACTCAAACTCGCGTAGTTGGAGTATTTACTTGTAGTCGAGTAAGTCGCCGAAAGAGTTCATCAGTTTCTGATGAAGATACAAAAAGATTAATTCTGAATATTGGAAAGGGCACAGTAAGATTTGTCCCAAGGAATTTGAGTCCGATGTATTGAATACTTATTGTCCGACGCAGGAGTTAAAAACTCAAAATTGTACAGAGAATGTATGAGCTCATTGGCGCTTGACTCGTCTAGAAAATTTGCAGTTTTTGAAAGCCAATTTCTCCTCGAATATTACAACTAAAGAGCCAAAGCCTTCACCAATCACTAAGTTTCACAAGCGCTTTAAATGTTTGAGTCAATTCGTGTCTAGCGTGATGCCTTAGAACTATGCGCAAAAAGTCGTATGTTAATAAGTAAAAATGAAAAAAAAACTTACAATGACTATACATTCAGAGTGTGACTATAGTGAAAATGAAAAAAAACAATGATGTCAGCAAAGATTCGCCTACTTATGAACGGTGACTCACATGTATATTACCGCTCCTGTCACCAGTCATAAGCCGGCGCCCTGACGGATCCATGGTCATGCAAGAGATTTCCTCCGCTCCATGAGCCTCTGCAATCTGCTGAGCCTTGCGTCCAGTACTCAGGTCCCAAAATGTAATTACTGACCCCTCGCAACCCGTTATCACTTGTCCCATGCTGGGATTGTACAAAGCTGCACACAAAGGCCTCCAGTGGGTTGTCTTGCTGCATTTATTAGCGTTCATACCAACTATCTTGATTTCAGCCAGGCAGTCGTTACTACCGATAAACAAAGAGTTAATGGGCGATGTAACGACAAGAAATGGGAAAGGACCATGTTCAGGGATTCTGTGGCCAAATGGAAACCTGACAGGAATCGTCTGAAGACACACTTGTTCTTTTATGTCCCAGGACTTCAAAACCTGAAATTCAAGATAACAATTAATTACAACCGAAAATCTTAACAGAAGTCTTCAAACCACGGGATTTTACATGTCACAATCATGGCTAATTCAGAAGTTGATTCTACGCTATCTTTCATTTTGCAACAATTAAGGCATTTTTGCGACAATTTTAGAGTTGTAAGCAGTATGAATTACTTCCGGAATTTGCATCGCATCTCACAATGCGTCGCTTTCATCCATTTAAATACAGTTAGACAGTATAGTAAGTATTACTTTTTTTGTTTCTTACCCCATCTTTGTCATAGCTGAAGACCTGCTCCAGTGCCTCGTGAATAGCCAAGTCAATGATAGAAGACTGGTGTCCCTTCATAATAGCGACAGGCTTAACTGTTACGTACGGATTCCACAAGCGCACTGCATGGTCCACTCCACCGGTGCAGATAACATTCAGAGTGTGACTATAGTCAAAGCATTCCACGCCCTGAACGAAGAACCAATATCACAATAAACAACCCTTCCGTCAATTAACATTTAAGGGACCAATGCTCCACATGTCATTACTTGGCCAAAAAAATTATCGAAATAACGTGAACATTACAGAAGAAATGTTTAGTCTCGAAATTTATATTGTATGATCTTGAAAAAAATATGATGTGTGATCTTGATCATACAAATCTGCTACGAAGTCTAAACAGAAAGGTATGTATTAAGATACATTTTTTCCTCCCCTGTGGTCCAAGCAAATTGGATTATAAAATGGCAACAATAAGATCCCATATATTATATCAAGCATTTTCTCTACCTCAGTGGACATTTTGCTAACCTTTGCAACTTTAAAAATGTATGTTTTCCTCTTCTTATCATCAATATCCCTGACTACAAGTGAATCCTTTCCACTGCCGCTGCATGAGATAACAAACTCCTTTAGTGGAATGTACTTTACTCTTCTGACCCAGTCGGAGTGAACTTGACCCAGAGTGTGGTACGTCACAAAACGAGAGTGATTTGACAGGTCCTACAGAAAAAAAATAATCACCACTTACATTAATTAACAGAAAACGTCAACAAAAATTCAAACCAGTTTGAATTCGTATTACTAGTCACAGGGACTAAATTTTGGTTCATGCAACTAGATTTTGTGGCAAAAATGGCTATTTCAGGCAATATGAATTGTCCCCTCAACTTGTGGCAGGAACTACTTGCAGGGACTAGTCCATTGGTGTGTGCCAACCTTAAGGCTGGTTTTCACTAGAGCATAAGCACAAGCACAAGCATAAGCATAAGCACAAGTGAAAACAGCCGTGACATAAACATAAGCATAAGCGGAAACACAAGAAGAACGAACCCACTTATTTGTCTTGTGCAGTTTTCACTAGTGACGCGCTCGACATAAACATAAGCACAAGAAAAACGAACAGTTTTGCAGGCTGTTATAGCGTTTTGGAAGGAATGTACTCCATGGAGCAAAAAACTTTGGTCAGGCCCACAGACCCAAAATCAGTTATTTTTAAAATATATTGTTACCTGTAGATACACCTGATGACTTCCTGAGGTTTTCTTGAATGGAGTCTCAAACAGTCCTTTCAGAGGTGTTGAGAAGACAAGGATCATGATCACGCCATTGTCCATTCCAAGAAAAAGCAATGATTTTCCAGCTGGTAACTGAAGGTAATATAACACCTCCAGTTAGTGTTGCTGTAATGTTTATGCATTAAATTAAACATCGCAGCTCTTTTACACACTTTACATCAGTATTACCATGCTACACACTGTATCTTATCATTGTCACTTGAGAAAGTTTTTTGATTAAATGTGGACATCTTTTTTACAACTTGCCAAGCTGAACCAATAACAACTTAAGTCTAATAAGTAATAGCGACACTCACCTTTTTGTTGTAATAGTAATCAAGACAAAGAACCACATTTCCAAGAGCTGCAATCAAAAATAAAACATGTCAAGATATAAACTGAAGAAATACTGTACAAAGAAGCTACACATACATGTATCAATATTTAGTATATATTTAGTACCATAGGTCTGCAATGCATGCAGAGAGTCACTCCTACATTGTCTTTTGCATCCATACCACCCTGAGCACACAAAAGGCAATGCCTCTACGAAATTGATTCCAACAGTCTCCATTATAAGATCCCAAATAGCCTCAATTCTCAGTCTCCGACATCCACAAAAAACTGTAAGTTCCCATAATAACAAAAGCAACACTCACCACAAAGATGAAATAGTGGTGTGTAAATTGGTGTTGACATGTCATAAAAATACAGGTCCCTGTTGGTGGTTGAAAGAGCCATCTTATGCACGTTCGGCATAGCAACAGCATCAGTCACCCACATCTTGATATGACGCTTGTTGGAGCTCCGTTCAGCATCAGAGCTGTTATGCTCCATTTCAATTTTTCTTTGAAGCTCGAGTTCCGTGCTCCATACTCCAATGATTCCTTCCTAATGAAAACAAAACATTGTGACCATTTAGAACTGCGGTATTTTGGAATTCACCCTTCAATAATCTACTAAAAAATAATGCAAATTTCGACTCTTGTGAATATTAAATCATGTACATACTGTACCTTACTGATGGTAACGTATCTCATGGGATTAAAGTCAGTGAGAATTTTTGATGTCGTTTCCTAGAAAACAAAACAAGCACATTGAATGAAGCAATGCAATCATAATAAAGAAGTACATTAAGAGAACTATACCCAGAAAAGTCAGTCAAGTATCATGATCATGGTTATGGTAAAATTATAAATGAAAGCAGTACACTGTAAATACATTACAATGAAGAAACTTGGACTTAAACTATACAATCATTAATCAAAATTGAATCTGGTTTCAATGTCTGCCTTTGTCAGAGTTAAAGAACAGAATAGACGTACTGCACGGTCATTTGACTACAACTACCAGAGTACCAGTGCCTTTACTGTTTAAATTTTGAAGCCCCAGGTGGGTTTATGTACCAATTTCCTTTATTAGAATAGGAAACAGGAAAAAAGAAGGATTCTGGTAGTTGTACATGTAGTCAAATGATGCCATCATGAAAATCACCTGATGATGACAATACCCAGGCATTTCAATGTTGATTGAGTTGTTTTAATACATACAGGTAATAGATCTTTTTCAATGTTGTTAAATAAATGGTGCACTACAAAAAGAAACATTTGCTGTAGACAGACTGCAATGTTATACTATATAATGAAGGTGTTGCAGTTATAGTACAGTACCTTGTTATGCTCTATTCTCACAATATTTGGCTTAGGAATAAATGTGTTGCCGTTTACTTTGGTGGCTTGGTCATTCTCTTCAAATTGAAGCATAAGATAAGTGCAGAATTCATCCCAGTCAACCAGGCCATCAGATGCAATATCAACCTGTGGTTCACAAATGGGGCAACAAGATTAATATAAATCAATACAAAGTACTGATAAGTCAAAGGGAGGCCAACGTATAACATGTTCTTTTACCTAAGTGGTTTTCAAGGACTGAGCTTTAGAAATGCCTGGATTCCACAGGCCTAGGATCTAATTTTTGCCTTTGGGTGACTGAACAAACTTGCTTTTTTCACAAAAGCTTAAGTGCTGGGCGCCCAAAATTTCATGGTTAGGAATGCTTGGTTCCCCATAATTTTTCCTACACCACAGCCTCGTCTTTACAAACAGTACCCTACAGTACATGTACATGTAGTCCTGAAGGCTCAGAAGACAACTGTACTCACTGAACATCTCTATTTTGTCTCACATTTAACAATTCGATTCTGTACAGCCTAACAGTTTACCATTAAGCTTAAGGTATCAATATTAGAGGTGAGGGGGGGGGGGGACTTACATGTATAAAAAAGATAGGGGTAGTCATCAGGACTAAGAGGTACAAGATCCTGCTCTGTGGGTGTGGATGGAATTTTTTTTTCACCCCTAAGGGGTACCTATTCTAAAACAACACATCTTATAATCCTGTCATATTTGTTCAGCTCAATTGAAAGCTCCTACTGTAGACGTTTTGAGGTTGAACACTCTAAGCCCTACCAAAACTGCTTTTTGGACTCCTTAAAAGGTATGAAAATGATCCCCATCCTTTTTATATGGGTGTCCCCCCCCCCTGGGATTTAGGGGACCTAATATTTATTTCAAAAATAAAAAAAAAAACATTACCCAACAGATCCAGATTTGTTACCTTTTTAAACAGCATTCCTATCTCTTTCTCAAATAATACCACCTTTTGACTATCCCAAGTTTCAACTCCTAGTAAATCTGCCAGCATTTCATGGAATTCTTCTTGTGTCATTAACCCTGCTGAATGAAACCTGGTTTGGTCTCTGAATACTGATCCTCGCCTTGTCAGCCATTTCTTGAGAGCTACCTTATCAGGAATGTGCGTCATAAACTTGAACATAAGGGCTTCAAGATGATGAATGTCCAACTCTTCCTCCAGGCGCAGGGGCTCCAATCCCTTGGTATTGCTGAAAAATGCACAGGTTATGCAACATTCAATCAGTATACAGGGGATACACTGCTATAATTGTTATAATTATAACTATTATCATTACTGTTATCATCATCATCCTCATCATCGTGGTCGCCATCATGATCATGATCAACATAAATCATTATCACAAATTATTATAATTATTAATACTATCATGTACATGACTTTGTATAGTTCCATAAAATATCCATACATGAAGACTTCCCCCCATACAAGGGTATGTTACAAGACCACCCACCCCTCCTAGAAATTCCAATTAAGCTTCATACATTTCTTTACTATTTTTGGTCTTACATAGACCCCACCCCCAGGAAATTCCAGTCATTTCTGTGAGGGGGGTGGGAGTATGGATATTTTCTGATTGATTCAAGTAGAAAGGGGGAACATACAGAATGTTGGGATGTCTGGCCTTTATTTTAGATCTACATACAAAAATTTGTATTCCAAGAAAATTCATGCTCTTTAACCATAAAAAAAAATAAAAATGGAAATGAAATTGATATTTTCTGGAATAGCACAAAATATTAACTCGCATGACTTATCAACATACCCCCTGGTCAGTAACTTATAGATAAAATCCTTGAAGGGGGCAATTTAAAAACCCACATTCAAAACCTGAATATCATACTTTGATGAAATATTATTAATAATAACTGATTTCCTCTTTTATAGCTGCCATTTAACTGACCAACTACTCTTCAGGTTTTCGTGTAAGATCAGTTTATTTGGATAGATAAACCACTTAAAACTACAAACTAATATTGGGCTAACTAAGACAGAAGATGTGTAAAATATTATATCAAGATCATGATCAAAGAAGAAAATTAATAGGTTTTAACAAAAGCCAAGATGCAAAATGTTCTTTTTTTTCAGCACAGAAAGTCACAGATTATTACCACAACAGTTACAGAGTGTAAAGTTTGTTTAGCCACACACAACTGTGTTATGATAGCTGCAGGGTATATGTGTCCATGTAAGATAAAGACAAAGAAGAACTGGGCAGAAATCCCAGTTGGAGTCATTACTTGTCAAAACTACCTATAAAATATTGAAGTAAAAGGACAATGACTACAGACACTACTAAGTTGTTGTTAACTTACTTGGCACCCATGAAGTTGAAGGCCAAGGGTTTCAATAACAGCTTCTTTGTTTATACAACTAATCTCATGATTAGAAAACCTCAACACCGGACTTATTTCTTCTGAAGCATCTCCTTCATGCTCTCAGCCATTAGAGTTTTCTGTTCTTGGTGAAATTAATTTGCCATCATTTGGCACCAAAATAAAGCATTTCTAGGAGTCTTTGAAGGATTTTAAAGCTTCTTGCATGTAGTCATGGCAGTAACAAATATCACAAGTCGTCACACTTGGCTGATTACAAAATTAAATTCTGTTTTAAAATTTGAATTGTTAATTAGGCTGTTTTTCAAATTACTTCTAACAAGACAAAGAAAAGCTTCATAACAAAAGAAACAAAAGATAGCTTTGGACACAGAAAAACAGTGAAAAACAATTACAGGATCAAACATCACCGACCAAAGGCCAAAAACAAATGTGTTCAAGAAAAGCAATTGGAAAAAAAATTAACAATTTTACACAAGCACAAGCTTTTAATTTGAATAATAAAAAGAATACCTCAACAGTTAAATATTAAACGTGAATAAACTTTAAATGAAAAATTAAAACTAAAAAAATAATAATTTTGGTCTTGTACATAATTGATCTGTATTCGGAAGGTTCTAATTGAAATTTTGAGTTAATTATCCAGTGACATCCAAGAAAGACAATTAGGTAGATATATGTATCTAATTAAATCTGGCACATCAAATAAAGACACAGTGAATGAAAGCAAATTAATATTCATCTCTCATGTCTTTTTGACATCTCTTTCATTTGCGGCTTCCTTTTTACAAATATATTTACTGCAGCCAATTAGAGATTGTTTACTTTTCTGATTTCACAGAGATTATCTTTCATTAACTGTCAATCCCCTATCAATAAGCTAGAACCCTAAGTTCTTATGTGGCTTTCACTTTCATTTCCTATACTTTCCATAAATTTACAAACCTGAACGAATCAAGAGCCGCAAAGTCATCTACATAAAGAAGTTGTATATTTTACGACAGTTAAAAGCCAGCAACACAAACAACTTAGAAACAAAAATTGGTTCAAAAAGGGGAAAAAACTTTCCCCACCCCCACCCCCAATTTCCAGGTGTGCCCCACTCCTTGTTAGTTGCAAACACCATGCCATTTCCTGCTTTACAACAAAATAATTCTCTGAGGTTATAAATAATTTTCTCATCAGATATTAGTGGGTTTGTAATATGGGCAAGAGAAATGAATGCCTTTTCATTTAAAATTTAAGTTTAAGCCCTTTTTAGGATTTAATAACCTGATCGGATGTTAGCATAGGCCCCAGAGGTTTGCGTTGTACATTTTTTTATTGATTACTCATATGAGGTGTTTAAAATACCGGTGAGAATATCCGAAGGAAATCGATCACTTACTCTTTAGAAGAATCATCTGTGTTTACGGAACAAGAGGTAAGCGCAGCTGATTTCTGAAAAATCGAACGAAAACAACGTCAAAAGCGCGAACAGAATGACCATGATTAAATTAAATGGCGCGCGCTAATAACGCTCTACTCTCGAGTTGATTACTAAAACAAACACAGAAAAAATGGCTCACTCAATCTTGGCATCAATGAGATTTAACAAAACGATGCTAAAATTCAAGGATTTGAAGAGACTTGTTTTGCAGCTGGAAATGCCTTAAATAGTGATACCGTCCCGTGATAAGCAGATATGCAGATTAACCATCGACCCTGTCAAGGAAAAACATAGGGGTTTACTATCCTCTCCAGGTCAATTCTAAATAATAACATTTCATAAAACGATGACAAGAACAAACCTTTTGTTTAGACTGAATTCGCGACCAAATCACTGGGGCAAGCATCCGAACGGTAGTGGCGAAGTGAATCGATCCAGACTTTACCGAAGACGTTGACGAAGGCACCCGAGAGTTTCCGGACTCGTGTTCGGCTCCAGGTAGCTGGAGGAACGACATCTTGGCAGAAGCGGTTTCCTGGGTAACAGATTTCTTGTCCATGATATTTAACCTTCGCAGAATATGTTGTCGAGCCACCTTAAAATAATAAAAGTCAAGTGTCGGATAAACATTTTCTATGAAGTGGCTGCGTATAAAATGTCCATTTCTAAATAAACATTGCACAGAGTCACGAATTGAAATAAGAGCTTGTGTTTACAAGTTGCTAATTTTTCAGTTTAAGCATGCCCAAATGGTATTTTTGCCTTGTCCGCTTTAGTGCACACTCTGCTTTCGAACTAGTAACCGCAGCTTGGAATGTTAACAATGAAGTTGGATCACTTTAGCGCCTATCAAACAGGATATTGAACCATTAGACTGGTGCGTCATGCAGAGGAACTCAATTTTGTGTGTATATACTAGGGGCAAAATATATGAAGTATTACCTTATGGTTGTCGGTAAGAAACAGCAACCGGCTCCACCATGCCGCAGCTGGGTCTTTAGGTTTCGATGAATAACAAACGCTTCAATTCTCTGACCTCAGCTGCGAAAATTTACAACTACTGTCCCTCTCTAGTTGTACTCTGTGTCAATGTGCGGTCCCTCTCTGAGTCCACAGGACAAGTACCTCTGCCATATTTCAATCTCTAGTCACATCTTTGGAGAGCTTCTCTCTGCATTGACTCAACTCAAAACAAAGGAACAGCAATTACCCATAAACCGTAAGGCCGAAATAATCGTATTATGGGCGAAATTGTTGTCAATCAAGCTAAGCTGCTCTGAAAGGGTTGCCAAGACAACGGCACGAAGATCATAATGACCGTAATAATTAGCTGCTCAAAGAACCAACTGCGCTTTTGTCAAAGGGGATGACTTAGACAAAGCCGCGATAATTTGTGGAATACAAAGCGGGTTACGGACCAACGCTTCACGGACGAATATGAAACTGTCTTTTTATGTGGCTGGGCAGCAACCAAAAACTAGCGAAGCGAGTCAATTAAAAATTGGACGCCGAAGTGGAAAGCCAAATTAAACGGGTTACCGGATTCAGCTGTCAGCCATGATAGTTCTGTTGGTTGCTTTGTTTAACTAATCAACCCATCTATCGTGTAACATTGTCACCGACAAGTGACGTGATGGAGGAACGTTACGTGAAAATGGCGGCGAAAGTGCATATTTCTTTCACTATACTGTGTTCAAGATGACGAAGCATGTTGATGAATAAATATAATGTTTTAATTTTCATTCGCCTAAGATGCATAAATTACGTTATTTTACAACACACAGTAAGAGGGCTACAAAAACTCTATATATACGTTTTATTACCTGAGAGTCAATTGTCCTACAAAAACAAAGTGGCAATTTTGTTTACGATCAAACTTATTTCCTTCAACTGCACAATTGCAAGCGAATAGATGAATAAGACGGGGTTTGTTTTTCTTTTGCTTAAAAAAAACACTCCAGGCATGTCACGTGTTGACGTCACATTTGTGACGCAGCAAATGGCAGCCAGACATGGTTAATGGCTCAAAAACTCTCCACTGTGATGAAAAATTCATAAACTCGTGCAGCGAGTATACTAAAAGGAGAAAAATGTTCTGCAATACAGCAGAGCTGAACACAAAAAACTAAGGCTCTATAAAAAGGCAATCATGGCAGGAGAAGACAATTTTTTTTTTGCGCAAGGCGTGTTACAAATGACTCGAAGCTCTTTCGAGCTGTTAAACTTATTTAGTTGCATTAGAGAACGTTCCCTAAATTGCAAAACAGAACTGACACAAACATAAGCTAAATACTTCCTAATATAACACATAATAGCTTATCAACGAATATGTACAATTTTAATTTTTTTCGTTCACTCGCAAATCAGTTTTATTTTGTGATAAGTCGTTGAACGGTCCATAACTTTCACTCTTCACAAATGTTGCGTAACTGATAAATTTCTCTTTAATTACATTTTTTGCAAAGAGAATTTAGGGGGGGCCCTCATTTTTTCTTGTTTTCGCTAAATATTTGATTATATTGACAGCATCGCACCTTAGCCATCAGTGCAAACTGGTAAGAAGTGTTTTGTCAAAATTCTGTGGCAATCAGTCTGAATAGTGTGATTGCGAATACACAACTCACGTAAGATGATATCTGTTTAATTAGCTTTGACGCACGAGAATCGAATTAAAACACCTAAAACCCAGCACTTAATTATAGGCATCATTTTCAAATCTTATGACTAAATTGCTAAATTAGTCGTCGTCCAAAGTTCTTGTGGCGTCATTCTTGGAGATAACGTCGAACATCTTCTCCAGAATAATTCGTTGTTCCTTCATCTCTCTGCCCAGGGAATTGATTCTAATGCAAAAGAGAAAAAGTCTACTTTACTTTCTACGAATATTTTCCTCGGCGACATTTTAATTTTAGTGAAACAAACCAAAGCTTGGCCCTATTCTTAATATTTTGTCTCGGCTGAAGGAAGAAATCACAACGGAGGTAGGAGACAGTCAATGCTAACGGAACGGAATGGAGGGTTCAAAGAGTTGAAAAATTTGCTTTGTTTTAGCTTTTTCAATTTGTTGGGCAAACAGAAGCTACTTTCCAGTACGAGGTAATTCCAATCTGTAAGGTAAAAGTTTTGACTAAGTACAACAACAGCAACAACTTTATTTACCCCATTTAAATTCTACATGAAATAATAAGAAAATACGATTAAATTACAATAGAAAGGGGAATTGACCTCCTAAAATAACTAAAGAGATAAGAAGGTTAGGAGGCCAATTTACCTGACGTAAGTTATTACATCACTATGATCGGAAAAAAGCACAGGTCCAAAAAAACACGCAGTCCCAAGTACTTTTATAATCATTTTCTTAGTTTCCGCAAAAATTAATTCACTGTAGATTTACTGAAAACACAGTAAAAACAAAGAAAATAAAGAACAATATTAACACTAGTTTTATTTTTTATCTTCAAGAAAAGCTATTATTTCCTACCTTTTGTCTTGTTCCGTCATTTTTGAGTTAAAAATATTGGTCAGATGATTAGCCAAGTTTCTTTCTGCGTCTTCGACTGAATATTTTGTTTTTCCGCTGACCAACCTATCCCCAAGTCCCTAACGACGAAAAGCACGTATTGCACGGGTGAGTATGTTGCAATTGAAATATACTATGCTCTAACAAGGCTAAAAGCAAATCCCTTTCCTTTGCGTAACGAAAGGTCTACTTTCTGCTGCGCGATTCCTTTACATAAAGTAAAACTACCCCAAAACTGAATAAGGAACACAGCGTTAATTTCGGAATAGAAATTTAAAAAACTAGCCGTTGTCGTTCACGCTCTCCAGACAACGCAAAATTCGGTCATTTCAAGTTGTTGGTTTGTAGAAGACGACAGAATTATAACGCACGTGTACAGCCATTTTTCTGCTCAATAAATCTCTTGTTTAGCGACGTTCTCGTTGCCGTTGCCATGGTATTTTTCTTAGACTCCCTGACACTGGAGTAGCATCCTATCCAAGGCGAGTAGAAATAGAAGTCGCTTCATCCTACAGAAACAGGGATAAGCGCTGGCCTGATGGGCCGCTTGGCTCGTATGTATACTTTACCTTTACCTAACCTATCTCCACCTACCTTAATTTTCTGAAACATAGTTTTGGCCTTCATGTTTGGTCTTCTAACGGACTCAGACTGATGTATACGATGAAGGAGCCATAATGGCAACTTTTCTTTAAAGTTGTGAATGACTTCGATCTGGAGAGTCACAAAAAATGTTTTTTTTAGTGATAAACTTTCAGCTGGCCAGAAGCTTACAGTAATCTTTCTTGAGTATATTGTAATTTTTCACCCCCGTGGTGACTTTGGTCGGTCGTACATGACATCTTCGTCAGTTAATAAGATCTAACGGTATAAACCTGTAATGATGAGAGGAACGCTCTTGGCCTGGATGTCACTGGCATTGCTTATAGCTTTCTGCAAAGTGAATTTCGTCTCCTCATCAAATATGTTTCAACATTCCTGAGAAATAAGATTCTTCTGGCTTACTATGCACTGTTCAAACTGATTTGGAAAGACGCAAGAGGATGTATCATATATCCAGGAGGAAATCCCATGTGAAAAGGTCGTTGATTCTCGACGTCTCGTGGATTCTCGACGTGCAAATCAAGAATTCTGGTCTCACTCAGTGTATCCAAGACCAAGCGGCATTATTTTTATTTGGCTGTCACTTAAGATCTTTTAGACTGTTCTCGAGGAAATAATGAAAACAAAAAGCTCTTATTTCCATTTTTAGTCTCGATTTCCGCCGATCCTCTCCAGTCCGGTGTACTACTGAGTCTGGGTTCTTTTCCCAATCAGCAGCTAGTAGTCAAGACTAGTTCCGTTTTAAGTGGTATATTTTAGGTGTCAGATAAGGCTCAAACCACGCCCGACTAGTTTCCTTCAGGGTTTAATTCAATTATTATGACGAGCATTCACGACTTTTTCATATAGCGGTCTTACTACCCCCCTTCCCCCGAGTACATTACCTTCACAGACAAACGCTTGTATTCAGCATTCTGCTGAATTGAATCGATGTCGCCAACAGCAAGACCGATCTGAAGAAAAACAAAACAAAAATTCAGCAAAATGTCGCTCATCTAATGACACATTGTTGACTCGACCATTCTTCTAAAAGATATACAAATATTTAAAGCAAATTTAATTCAATATATTTCTGAAGATACCAATTTCCCTAATCTGTCTTTCCTTAATCGCAATTAGAATTAGCAAAGCAATCTACGACACTAAACCCATAAATGTGAAAAGGATGGACAAAACGTCCTGTAATCAAACTCATGATCAGTTTGTTTTTGCGCTTGGCGTTAGACAGGAAAAGAAAACATTAGTTTTCTGCGAATAAAAAAAATAAATTTAAGCTTAAAACAAGACAAAACATTCCTCCTGTAGAATATCATGGCCAACTGGCTAGCAATTGAGAAAAAAAGCACATTCGCCTGCGAACGCAGACGTATTTCCGGCTGTCTGTTGCACATTAACACTCAGCGAAAGAAAATAAGAAAATGTACGAACCGTCAAATTCATCAAGACAATAGGCATCATGACACAGAATGCCAAGAACACAACACGGCTGAAAGTCGGAGAAAACAGCTGTTGATCAGTAAAGAAGCGTGTGTACTCAATTTCACCAATCGTCATGGCAACCACCTTGATTATTGACAAGTCCAATCTTCCAAATGGATCCTAGAAGGATAAAAAAACAGCACCACCTCAGGAAAAGGAATTTCTCTTTCGAAATTAGGTTCATGCGAAATGGTTGTGAGGTACCTTTTCAATCTCCTCTAACAAGGTGCCATTCAGGGTCATGTTCAAGGCAACAGCCTGTGTAATAAAAGAAAATGGTGTTAACTGAGTAAAATTATATGAATACCTCTCACCTATAGGTGTTTGTAGCTTCATAAGTAACTGTTATGAAAGGTGAGTACCTAAAAACCAGATGCCGTAGACTTAAGGTGTTACTTACATTTGCTTGCCTTGAGAGGAGCATTTGGAATACCAGAGCAAAGGCAAAGATCAAGATACCAAACATTATTGCTACCTGAAAATAAAATCAAATCAAATCCAATAACCGATACATTAAATGCGTTATATATAGCCTATTAAGGCATTATATGAGTAAGGCATTATATGAGTAAGGCATTATATGAGTAAGGCATGAGTAAGGCATTCGACAGCGTCAACCACGAAACCCTAATTTTGAAGTTGCGAGATGTAGGCGCCTCAGACCCAGTCATCCAGTGGTTTGGTAGCTACCTTAATGATAGACGACAAGTGGTTCGAATCCATTCAACATTGTCAGAGCCCTTGCCCATAGTCTGTGGCGTTCCGCAGGGAAGTATACTGGGACCACTTTTATTTAGCATTTACACAAATGATCTTTCTTCAGCACCACAGAATTGCAGCGTCCAGAGCTTTGTGGACGACACTAAGCTAGTTATATCCTTCAAAATGAAAGATACTGTAAACGCCTTTGCTGACTTAAGAGTTGATTTGCATAGAATAGGCCAATGGTGTTCCAACAACCATTTATTGTTGAACCCAAGCAAAACTAAACTCATGGTGTTTGGCAGCAGGCAAATGCATTCCAGACTGGACACTCCCAGCCTCACCTTCATGGGAAGAGAACTCGTA
>OMLO01002125.1_pt1 | contig 15739 bp, 9 predicted proteins | sample 1674811 | NCBI WGS metagenome assembly OMLO01 (sample SAMN06265003, study PRJEB25207) | coral metagenome | isolation source: Coral host | place: Mexico:La Bocana,Puerto Morelos, Mexico | collected 2008-11-13 | reverse complement strand
GTTGTTTAGCGGTTATTCACAGCTTTTCAATAAGCATCATTTTTGTGCGATCGTAGATGTGAAAAAACTTACGACCCTCCAGTTTCTGTTTACAGTAACTGATGTTGTGGCATGATACTTTGGTAATCTCGCAACTATTGGTTAAGTTAAATAATTAAAAATTAATAGTTATAACTCAGAACGCAAAAACTTTACGCTCAATCGCGCAAAATTGTTTAAATATAATAATACATTAAAAGATTAAAGCATGGAAGGCAAATTGACATTACTTTAAAAAGGGTAATTTATTAGCAGAATTCGTAATAATTAACGCACACTACTTGATTCACTTTCTGTGCCAAACCGCAACAGGTAATGTAATTTATTGGGGAGAAAAATATTACCAACAAAATAAAACGTGAATTAAAATGGCAAGATTAAGGGGCTCAGTAACTCTTTGTAAATTTTTGTTATCCAAAGCAATAATTAGCACAGATTTATTTTAAGGTACAGATAAGAGGGGGCTCACAAAAGCAGTTTAAATGCAGCGGATAATTTCTTTAAAGGAAACTGGGTTATGTCTACTGCTGTAATAACCTGTCGAATGTTGGTATAACCAGTTATTTATTATTTACTAATTATAACCTCAAGCATGTCAAGTGCATGTCTAATTAACGAATGGAACAAGATTTGATGAATTGAATGTCGCAGCAACTCTCTCCGTCGTCTACACTTTCTTGTAGAAATAGCAGTCTTCCTCAGCACCGGGCAAACAGAGGGGATGAATTACACTGAATGGCTTACAAGCAAAGGACGATGGAAAACGTCTTGGTAAAAGCTGGTTGACTGTCAAGGAAATTTCATCAGTCTTGCATAATGGCACAGGTACGTTTGGGGAAATTAAAAAAAAAGATGTGACAAAACCAACAAAAAGGCGGCCAAAATTCTGTCAGAACTTGTAATGATATGAAAAAAAGATAGACATTAAGTAGATAAGTGACTGTAACTAATTTATTGAAAGGCTGTTCGTTTTCCTTCTATAATTGCGACATTGATTTTGCAGTACACCACAACATGGATACGTTCCAAATTTTCCAAATTGTTCTGGGGATCCGTCTAATAGGGCCACAGGAGTAAATGAAGAAACAAAGAAAATAAGATATAGGTTGATAACAGCTTCATCTCTTATTTAATTTAAAGCAAGCCTCTTAATGCGAAAAAATATTTAACTTGAATATGAAATTCGCCCTTTAGTGAATTACAAACGCAAGACCATTACTAGTTTTAGAAGAAACTGTTCTGGGTCACTGAAAATAAAAGAGAAAACAATATTTATATTTTTGGATTTAATTGATAATGCATAATTTGAACCTCTTACCAGCTAGTTAATCATTATACGTGATATTAATTTGTGCGTCTGTTAGTTAGATGTAGCATCGTTTAGGATGTTCATACAATGTTCTTTGCAACATTGACGGAATATGGCATTAATGGTTCTTGATTCTGGCGAGTGGAACAAATTGGTTTAAAGGAGATCAGGTCACGGTATTTTGAGATTTTTAGGCTCGTACAAAGTCGCCTTTAAATGGGAGAAAACCTGCAAATGGTAGTTTACCATGATAGAAAAACACCAAAGAGATAATAACAAGCCATAAAAGAAAAAATATTAGGTTTAGGATGGCGAAGTGACACGGATTGCAAACGAGAAAACTTGAAATATTTATCCCGGCTAAGCGTTTAAAGATGCGAAAATCACGGCCTCAAGGAACCGTTATATAAGTAAGTCACGGGTTTATAATTTTGTGCGTTTGATCAAGAATTTTCATGCTTGAGGAATTCCTCGTCGAAGATAAGTAGCTGGGATCAAAATTATTCTTTTATTGGATCATGAGAGTTACACAGCCCATCACGAAGCTAAATATGGATATCAATGAAAGCAGCTGTGATTCCTTCTCCTAGCTAATGCTCTCTTGTGCTGTGCACATCTATCAAATGCAGGGGGTGCTGCGGTTTTGTTAAGGATCTGCAGTAATCAATGAGACAAAGTTAAAGCCTTTATGTCGTCACATTTGAAACAGTGTTCCTGAATGGACATCTCGACTAACACACTGAGACTGAACGGGAGGAAGGAGATTCTTTCGTCTTCGACTGAGTTCTTGCTTAAATAATTAGGTTTCGGTTTCTCAGACTTTCCATCACTACAATGGCCACTGAATCACGTTAGTCGTTCGCTATCTGTCTGTCTTCATCGTCACTTATAACTATTTTTGTTTATTTTACCTCATAACATATTGTTTTTCACGTTTCGCCTTACTAAAAAAGCAATTATTTCAGGGTTTCCTTTAATTTGAATGTAACTTAAGTTGTACATCAGTAAAATTTCTTAAATCATCTTGCCACACATATATATGTCACCTTTAATGTTAAACGCTGTGTTTGACGTAACTTGAGGTGCCTCTAGCACCCATTGAGACATAACATAACGGGGGCATAACGGGGTTTTTGTCTGCATCTTTTAAACAGGTTCAACGGCAGTTTAGATGAGGTTTTAGTTCCATGGAGTTGTTATCAGGTTTGGAATGCGGAAGAAGCAATTTTGTCATTCTTTTGGCCTTGCAATTCCTGTGCAAAACAGAAGCTACAACAACTTCGACGTAAATGGCACCTTCTTTAATTTTATTAGTTAGGAAATCGAGTTTTAGTAAAAATCTACTTGTGTTATATGGCGAATGCTGGTCTCTGATTGGCTAATCTACTCAATATCAATTCCAGTGTAGATAGTTAGTTGAGTAGCTTACCAGTGTGCGTTTTGTAACAAATTAAATGATGACTGCGTTTTTGCGTTTTTGTGAAGAGGATTTAGATAACGTGTTTTTAAACGACTAGTAGATTTATACTAAAATTAGATTTTTCACCCTTAATTCAGTTATAGTTGACTCGGGCTGCGCCCTCATCAACTATCACGCGATACAAATCTCGAGCTCATAATCTAATTATTTAATAGAAACACTATCTCTATTTTCTAATTTATAATGTTGATCACATGGCTTCATAGTTTTACCATCTGCACCCTCCCCTCCTCGTGTACCGACTTCTTGCGCAACATTAACACACAAGTTAGGATAAAGCAAGAAGTTTGTGGATGCTCTTGTAACAGTGTAAGGGACCTTGATTCATGGGTGTGGCTGTAAGAAAGTGATACGGAAAATTGTAATACCTAGCTCTCCATGTCTGCATGAGCTTGTAGTTTTTGACAGCACCGGATGACTTTTTGCCTTGTCAATTTATCAGGAACCAAGAGTTTTGCTTTCATCAGGACCGCGAAGGCTCCTCGCATTTGCAGCCTTTCAAAAATGAATCATGGCAGACGACGTCGCTTGGAGAGCTTCTTCAGCAAATGCTCCAGTGTTATGATTCACGAGTTCGGGTTGAACATGGTGGAAGTAAGTAAAAAGTCTAACAATATGAGGCGAATACAGGATTTTTCTTAGGAGGGGATGTACCACTTTGGACTGGCGTAACTGACTGGTGATTTTTTGGACTGAATGTCAGTTATATTAGAAAGCCGCATTGGAGGAGGGCTTGCGGGTTTTGTATTATTATCTCATTAAGACTATTGATTCCCTTTCCCCCTGGGTTGGATGCTATTCAACAGACTTCTCTCGCTGGTTAAATCCTTCACCCAGCCATTATCTGTATTTATTCTCGGTTTTTTTACAGCCACGACGTTTTGACACGCTAACCAATTACGGTTTATCGGTACTGAACTAAAATATCCAGCCCTTGGGTTGAGAGAAGCCTCGCATAGTAAGATGTCTTCCCTAAAGGAAACAAGAGAGACGGATTTTGAACAGGAAAAGTATTCTATTTTCAACTTAACCTTAAACCCTTGGCCTTCCAGATACCAACTGTTCTAATATATTCTCTTGTTCCAGGAGGTAATCCCACAACCGTGGTCGTCAGTTTATATATTTTGTCCATCGGGAATTTCCAAGTTCGCGACATGGTAAGAGACGTAGGACTCAAGACGTAAAAGCCAACGTTTGTACACAAAGTGCAGATGACGAAACAAACGCATTCTTGCAATGGAATACTCTAAACAAACACACGTACTAAATGCGGTGACTGGGTTCCTTGTTAAAGTTACAACATTGACTTTTAAGCAGAGTGAATAGAAATGTTCTTGTAATTTTACTGATGATCTTCCTGATGATCTTCTTTGTTACATCTTTTTTTTTATCTGGGTTAATGTTTTATAAATGTTCTTTATATATGTAGCGTGTGGCGTTTAATGTTCCCTAAACGGTAACCAGTATGGACTATCTGACCTGCCCTTTAATTTCGGAGCACTATTCCTGATTCATGCTCCCAAACTTATGATGGTCCAACCAGAAGAATTATTCAGTCCCGCAATCCCGCCACAATTTAAGCCCAGCCCCGCCATCTCGCCATCTCATCACAATGAGTCCAATGAGAATGTTCCTCCCGGCCGCGCCTGAGTTGCAGTTTTCCGCGTAATGAACGTAACCTGTGATTTTCTGTTTTTCATCTCCCATCCTGCCATCAATTTTGAAACTATTGCATCTCTCGTCTTGCAAAATGAACAAACCTCAACTGCCGAATTATTTCTTTATCCCGTATTTCGCCATTAATTGTCTGTCATCCCGCTTCACGCCTCCAGTTTTCCTGTCATCCCGCCAAAAGTACGTTGGACTCGGAATTATCCCGAAGTCGTTAAAGAGAAAACCAGTGAGAAGTATTTTAAAGAATTTTTTCTCCTTTTTAGGATTTTCAGTTGTCCTTTTACTTCAGACAACAGTGGCAGGATTCTCGTTTGGCTTATGGGAATCATTTTCATGAAGAAAAAATCACTTTGGGTGGAGGAATCCTTGAACAGTTATGGCTTCCTCAGACGTATTTTGTCAACAAGAAAGGATCCAGCACAAGTGTGGATGCAAATTTTTTTGTTCGAATTTTTCCCGATGGATCATTGCTTGTAATTACCAAGTAAGTTCTTCAAACTGATTAATTATTCATCAAGCTTAGACAATCAAGGAAATCATGGCGGTGTTTTTGGATGTTTGATCTTAATGAACATAGATTTTTACGACTGAGAAGGTATATTAAACACTCAAGGGAGTGTTGGACCACGTTTCCAAACAACTCGAAGTTAAATTGTCAAAAATACTCCACCACTTGTTGTGTTTTCAACTCTCTTATCGATGTTTGGAAATGTAGTCGAACGCTGTCTTGAGTATTTGATATGTTACGTAAAAAACCTCTTCATAATGGAGACTGACTAAAAAAATTAAATTTTCCCCAGTAACTTTACACGGTTGAATCTACCCTCACATTTATCTGGTTTAGCGTGCATTCCTTATTTTTCTTTATTTAGAAAATTGTTCTGCTTGGCCAACGAGGTGAGGTACTGATGACAAATCCAAACTACGACGCATAAACAAGATTTCGGGCTAAAATTACAAGCTATAATCATAGACAAATGTTTGGGACATATTTGCACTTTTGGCGCTTTCACACACAAGCCGTGAGAACATGTACCTTTACCCTCGCCTAACCTCTGCCCCCCTCCTTACATACAATATTGAAAACTAGTAGCTGCAATTTCTCCTGAGTTTCAACAACGTGGGGAGGGGATGAAACAGCAACGCGTTTTTAAAAGGGTAACAGTTCTCTTGTTTTCTCTTGGTCTCGCAAGTTCTACTGTTATAAATGTTATCTTTGCCACTACCTGCAAAGAAACTCCACTCCGTCAACACTTGAAGAGTGACAAGGATCCTCAGATTGCCTCTAGAGATTTCCGAAGACTTTCCAAAGATTAATCGGTGGAAAACATTCCGTTCCGAATGTATATTTATATTCGGGAAGAATTCCCCAAAGTCTGAAGATATTTTGACTTGTTAGCTTTTTCTCTTTCTTCAGAAATACACTTACAATGGATTGCTACATGGATTTAAGAAACTTTCCATTTGATGTACAGAAGTGCAACTTGACAATAGAGAGCTGTAAGTTTACCAGACTGTAACAGGCCCAGGAGAAAAGGTTTCTTAGCCATTTTGGTCAGAAATAGGGTATCGATTTTGGCTTTAATTTTTAGCCTTAAATGAGGTATGGTTTTTGTCCTCTAGTCTTGATTAGGTATGATTTTTCGAAGAAGCTATCCTATCTAATAAAAGTGTATTAACATTGCCTCTAACATTGAATGGAATTTTTGGTCAGGTCATAAATAGGGTAGCTTCTAGCTTATTTTGGGAAGCGGGCCGCACACCCAACCCGATTTTACTGGGCGTAGTCCCCAGTCACCAGGGACTATAACTTGTTGGGTCTTATTCAAAGAGATCTATCACCACTTTTTCAGGTTTAAAGGATAGATTCCTGATTTGTGAAATGTTTTGTTTGTTTTCCAAGTTGGTTTTACCACCAAAGATGTCGTATACAAGTGGATTTCAAGTAAGAGTACTGAAGCAGTAGAGCAGGATCCTGGACTCACTACATCAGAGTTTGACATTGGTCCGATTAGAATATTTGAATCTGCTACAATGTATAAAACAGGTAAACGAACACAAGTCATGGCTGACGAATTTACAATATGACTTCAAAAGAGTTGATTAAGCCCGTATTTTTTGTCACCTAAGTTGCCAAACGTGGCGTATCCAGCGAGACTGCGTAGTACTCCCCTGTTGGATAATAGGAACCGAAAATTTTTCAGATCGAGAAATTCCCTTGACAGTTTTCAGTTTCAATGAAAACAATTACACCCCAAAATCAGAATTACATTCAGTAAAATATGGCTGCTAATATCTTATTTGTATATTTTTAGGTTTATTTTCAAGCCTAAAAATGGAACTGAACTTCCAAAGAAGATCTGTTTATTACCTAATACAAATTTACATTCCCAGTGGCATGATAGTAGTGTTGTCCTGGGTGAGTGTTTTCTCAGTACAGTACTAATAAAAGATTAAAGGTATTTTATAGCAAGTAGGGTAATAAGCAACTCATTTTAATGTTTTCATATAGAATAACATTGAAGCAAGGCTGATTACTATGTAAAAAGCAGTAACGCGAGTACGACATGAGTTTCAGCTGAAAGCCAAGAATTGCAATTGTGGACAGCTGTCACTCGTTTTGCATTTGAAGTTGACCAATCCGCAAACATTTGCATCCAAGTTTCATCTGAGGTCATTACCATGTTAATTTATTGGACAACTGGCCTTCGTTCTGGTTGGTACATTTTTCTGCTGCTATACCTTGCTGACGAAACCCAGCCAGGTCGAAATAATTGTCTACGGCTGCAATTGTTTCCTTTCAGTTTGGACTGTCGTTGTCGCGTTAAGTTTTTTGCATAGTAAAGCAACTTGCTTCATTGTTATTCTATTTCTTTGTTCACTAGAGATTCTACATATACCAGCAACATTTGTATTGTATAAATTTTGTTTTAATTTGACGTCATGGCAGCCATATTGGTGTTTTAAAACAATAAAACGGCGGCCATGTTGTTGTCCCAAACCAATACTGCGGGAGTTGAACTCTTTTCTTATATTAACAGTTTTTTGTTCCAATAAATTTGCATCACTGCTGGCCACGTAAATGAATCGTTCACAAAGGGAACAAAGCTGCGAGCGAGTGCCAAAAAATAGGGAGTAGGGGGTGGGGGTATGGCAAGATTCCTTTCCTCCCCAGCCCCTCCCTCTTTTCCTCCTCTTTTTGCTCACCCAATGCGCGCTCGTTTGCTCGCTCGCTTGCTCGATTTCACCGCCTGGAAAATGGAAAAAAGCGTCTGCTACGAAGGCTAGTGGCAAGTGTATAGTAGATTCCTTTATATGGAGAGTTACTTGCCCTAATGTTGCTCCTAATCAAATTTTCTCTTCACGGCTCATTTCCACAGATATCTTTCTGGATAGATAACCAGTCGATTCCAGCAAGAACAGCGCTTGGTATCACCACAGTGCTCGCTATGACAACACTCTTATTTGGTGTTCAGTCCTCGCTCCCGAGCGTGCCGTACATCAAAGCCGTGGACTTATTCATGATTGTCTCATTTGCTAACGTTTTCGCTGCACTGGTGGAGTTTGCGGTTGTGAACTACACAAGCATGCGCGAAAAAGAGAGGAAGGAATCAAAGCCATCGAAAAATACGAAAAATAAATACACTGTGGTAAGAAAATCTCACAATTATACTGCCAAATTTAGTCTTATCGGTTGCATGACTTGTAAGTTGTCATACGTTTATTGCAGTTCACGTGCTTCTGGGGTTTACCACTGGCTACATGCTTCCATACTCTTCTTGCCGGCTACATGTTTTGGCGCGCTTGTTGCTGGTTTCGGGCTTACTACCGGCTACGGCTACGTCGTTCTGATTGGTCAGTGATGATATGTCACTTCGTCAACATGTTCTCGTGCGACATATGTCGCCGGCAACATGTTCTCATGCGCTGTGTTCTTGAACTTGTCATTGACTACTTTTTTTGATTTGCGTACCTATCCGTTACCTCGCTTTTTTGCGTGTTTTGTAATGATTCTCTCAGTGCCAGCACTTCAATGTAAGTTTTAGGAAAGGAAAGTTTTAGGATAGGAAAGCCTCAACTGATATATACCTTAACTCAACAGAATCCTGACATTGTTATGCTAAACTTCCGAAATTTATCTTACGAAAATGACGCGGGAAACGAGCATCATTTACAAAATGGCGTGACCCAAAATGGCGTGTTCCAAAATGGCGTTACACAAAATGGCGTTACTCAAAATGGAGCTATCGTCAATAATATTCGTAACTCTCTTCACAAACGGGACGTACAGACCAGCAATGGTACTGTTGGTGAACACAGCCCAGCTGAACAAACTTTTCTGTCACGTGATTACCCACATGTGCAAGAACCTCCATACAAGCGACCAAACAGGTGCCGCTGGAGATGTAAAATCACAGCCAATGCTATAGATGCTTGGTCACGCGTCCTCTTTCCGTTAGCATATGGGCTTTTTATAGTCGCTTATTGGATAATTTATTCATCGGCAAACACGGACAAGAAGAGCCAGTGAATAGGAGGAAGTGGGAATATGCATTAAATTTTCTTATTAGCACATACGAGTAAAAACAAAGAATTCACTGACGTGTTGGATGGAAATTTACAAAAAAGTAAAATGACTTTTTCCAAAGGCCAGCCACCTCACTCGTAAGAGGTTTTAACCGGAATCTCTTTATTTATATATGGAGAAATTGAAGGCATGACTTGAAATTTTTCTTCGCCTGGAGCGAGAAAAAATATTGGAATCCTCCATTAATTTACGGTTGAAATTCTTGTATATACCATTTTGGATGACAGACCACGATTTGAAGTTTCAAAGACATTTGGTCATCTAATGAAGACCAAGATTCCTCGAGACAATGAGAAAGATAGAAGTCTGACTAAAAAGCATAAAACATTTTCATGGAATATTTCTCTCTCTAGGGACTATAATTCTTACATGGTTGACAAGGCAGAGTCCACACCGGCCCCGGACACATTTGACAACGCAGCTTGCTTTTTTTTAACGGTTAAGCCTACCATCTATCACGAAAACGTGGCTTTTAGAAAACACTCAACGGTAAACATTTTGAAAACGTAACTTTTCAAAAACGATGACGTCACAATAATCACGTGATTTCCCTGGACGAGTTTTCCTCAACTGCAGGACACATTAATTAAAAATTACAGGTGATTGTTAGGTTTTGAAATAAGTACAATTTGGTTTTAATTGCAAAATCAAATTGCGATGTATGTTGCGAAAGTTTAGGGGTTAAACCAGTCTTTGTAGGTCGTCTCGAAGCTTAAAGGCTCGATCGCAGTATGGACAGGACATTTAACTTATTCAACTGGACCCCCCATGCACATTATAGTCAAGTCGAATCACTGTCTCCAGATCTGAATATAATACAACCTGTTAATGCTAAAGGGTGAAATTTGTCTAACAGTAATCTCCATAAAAATTAAATTAAAGAATTCAATATAAACATTTAATTACTTTGCATTCGCTATTTTAAAGATAAGATATTTTAAACTGAAAGGTTGATCACTGTCCTATTACGAAAAAGAGAAGAAATCGGCCTCTCTTTCAAGATGAGGCTTGGTGTTTCCAATTCTCCACAGGAAAAAAAGATGGCGGCTGTATATTTTACCACAATGCCATGCGAGCCTTACATAACTCATAAAGTATAACGGGAAAGTCATATTTTTGCAATTTTTGCTCCTGTGATAACTACATTTTGTATGCTAGGTTTGAAGGTGTTAGAATTTTTCCTTACGTTGTTGAAGTTTTCGTGCGCTAAGAATTATGGGTAAATGTATCACTCGCCATATTTTTTTCCTACCGAGTATTTATTTTTTCTTTCATATGTACATAGACCTCCTTCAAGTAGGAAGATTTTGCACCGGCTCGTTCATGATGACGGATTCATTAAGAACAGCGATAACAGCTTTGTGATGTAATCCTGAGAATTAAAATATCTTGCTGTAAATAATAGGAATCAATTGCACTTATAAATAAACCTCAGATTAACCAAAGATTTAATAAAACATGTGTTAATGCAGCTGTGCTTTTTTTCCTTTGCACGATATTTCTCAAATAAAATTTATTGAAATAAATTAGCTCTAGGAACTTAATGAAACCTTTATTTTGTATTTTGTATCTTCAAACATGATATATTCAACAACGGTATTTGATACCTATATATAATAATAACAATAATAATAATAATAACAATAATAATAATAATAATAATAATAATAATTTCTTACTTACATTCTTATATTCTTAAAATAGTATTGGAAAAACATGTTTCTCACAATAGACTCATATAAGGTAAACCTACTTAAAGTATTTCTTTGTCAGTGCTATCTTTCTCGAACAAATATCTTCAAATCGTTTTTCCGTCGAAAAATCTGTCCACTAGAACTGTCTGAGCCCGCACTATTTCATGATCTAGTAGCGTGACGTACCCATGGCGACAAGATGAACTGTGTGGAATTGTTTTGAGCGATTTCTGATTGGATGCGATTTGCCACGAACAACTTTTGTACTCCCTAAGCGTAAAACTACACCAAGGAAAGTTTCAGAATGTACGGTTTGATTAAATAGAAATTGAATATCAAATTGGAAAGGACAAACAAGGGCATCCGCTGACGATAAAACAATTACAGATACAAGTAAAAAATACATCGCTATAATTCCTAACCAATTTTCAAATGTTTTCATATACTTCGAATTTCGAAAGAATCCTTTTTGAGTATGAAATTTGCAAGCTCCTTTTTGATCCAGTTTTACTAGTTTAAGTTACGTTTTTGTGTTTTTTTTAATTAATCGTTGTAAAGCGTCCCTGGCACCACTGTGCCTGTAATCTTTCTTGAGCACCTGATGAAAATAATGACTGGCTTCTTTGAGTGAACCCTTAAGCTCCAGAATCCTGCCAAGGGCATACTCAGCGTCCGTGCTGTGAATATCATGAGCGAGGATATAACGAACCTCGGACTCAGCAGATTCAAGCTCTCCCTGGGAGGAGACGAAACGAAACTAATTTAGTAAACATGTTGTACAATACAAGGACACATTGACAACAATAACAACAACAACTACAACAAACTAACAGTAATAACGACATTCTAGAGTGGTTTCAAATGAGTGTCGTAGAACCAAGATCAAAGAAATCACTCTAGCCAATAACAAAAAAGCATAGACAATCCAGTGAACCAATCAAAACTCGAAGTAATATCACGTAGCTTATGTGAAGCGCGGGAAAACGTGTGTGGACGAGTCATCATTGCTTCTGATTGGATAAAAAAGTGGTGCGAAATTTCTAGGCCAATCGTGTAGCGCGGTGATGCAAAACCAATTACTTTTCGACACCAGTGAAAACCACTCTGTTTAACAACAACAACAAAGACAAAGAAAAAGTACTTTTACTTTAAGAAGGTAAATTTGAACAAGTAGGCGACGACCATCTAAATCCGAAGGTTTTAATTTCACTCCTCTTTGTAAGTATTCTTCTCCCTGAAGAAAAAAGTGTAATAAAACATTTTTTTGGAGATTTGACATCTTCCGATTAGAATGTTAACCCTGAAAGACTAGTACAGAGATAAATGGGAAAGGTTATGCATATCACAATACGCTTTTGGAAGTAAAGAAATAATCTCAGCTGTTATTAACAGTTTACAAAATTGCAATCAAAGAGGCCTGAAAGCAGTGCGATGATCTACGCCCAGAGAGGGGCGTACTCCCAGAAAGATTGGGTGGGGGTGTGCGATACGCCTCCCCAAGACCAAAATCTGCAATTTTTCCTACTCTATTCATGATCTGACCAAAAATTCGATACCCTGTTTCGGGCCTCCCTTATAATAAATTCCTTGCTTGACAGCGATGAAAAAGGGCTTTTGTCTTATTGATGATGATAAAAAAGGAGCCTCCTAAAGACTTGAGTGTAAAAAGAAAACTCTGTTTGAGACCAAATCAGTGGCCAAAATCGATACCCCAGTTATGAACAAAACGGCTCTGTGAAAAACAGCACCCTTTAATTTAGGGCTGCACATAAAAGGGTGTACCCCCGAGGTCCCTACCAACTAGTTTATACAAGGGGAGCAATGTCGATTTATGAGCGTTTACCTTCTTTATTGCTTTTTCGCTTCCATTTTTTACTTTTCTATTTAAAACAGGAAGGATAAGCATCTTTCCAAGTGAAAGAAATGGCAGTGGATCCGATGGTGTCAGCTGTGTTGTTGTTATGTACCTTTCCTCTGCTTTCTATAGTCAGGAAAAAAAGGTTTGCCGTTGAAGTAATTGAGGTTCATTGTAAGTAAAATAACAAACCCTAAATTGAGATTATTCGCGGCCAAAGAAGAGAAATGTGAAATCCAGTTTTGAGGTAAAATCTCTAGAAATACGCGCAATTTGATAACGCTAATAATTACACTCTATTTTTTCATCCATAAGCTTTGCCGCGCCAAATAATGAAAACAACGCTATTCCCGCCATTTTGCACCTCGGTCGAAAAGCCCGGAGGCGCGGACAAAAAAAACAGGAAAGACAGGAAATCGCGACCCATGTGAAGTGAAAGTATTATTTTGCCTTTTACCTTTCGTTTTCCAAGCTTTTCCAGCACAACGCCATGAAAATAATTGAGCTGTGGATGGTTAGGCCTGAGAGAAAGAGCTTTCTCATACTGAACATCCGCTTCGTGGAATCTTCCCGTCACTCGTAACAAGTGGGCAAGGTTTATGTTGACGTCTGCACTGTTAGGTTTGATTGAAAGGGCCTTTAAGTAGCATTTCTCGGCCTCCTGGGCTCTTTCTATGGAAAGAGAAGGACTACTAGGTTATGGTAGGTAAAATCTGCATTCGTTTCTAGGGAATTAAAGAAGACTTCGACGGCAATAGCAACGGCAATGTCGCTAAAGCAAAGGTTTAACCGTCCAGAACAATGGCTTTGTACGTGCGTTATAATTCTAGATACATTTCATAGTCGTCCTCTACACAACATGTAATGCTTGTTACAGTTACAGATGGAAATTGAAATGTTCACCATAAGTCAGGATTCTTCGACGACAGAATTCCCAAACGCTTTAGTGGTAAAAAGCCATCTGAAGCAGGTCGATCACATTTTTCGTTTAATGTTTTCATACGGAAATTATGGTTTCTCTATTAAAATATTGACAGATGTTTGTTTCGATTATAAAGAAAATGAAACTCAGCATAGCTGTTCACTATCGTTTAAGCCTAATAGGATAAGATTTCTACCACCTCTTTTGTAGTCTAATGGACGTAATTGCTTCTGTGAAAAGCTTGTACGAGGTTCGAATTACTGACGTCGCCATCCCTTACGAAAATGCACATCTTAAGCATTTTGTTTTTGGCGACACGACGGGACCCGCGAAAGTTTCCCGCGTCCACTGCCGTTGCCGTCCTGGCCTTCCCGTCCTCGTATCTTAAGGTCCCTATCTTCATGAAACGACTGTGCGGAGAGCGTGAACCACAACTGATAATTTCTAAAATTTATTTCTCGAGATAGTTTAGACAAAGAGAAACAAACGAAATGACTTCAGAGTATCGCGAAATTTGTAGGTAAAATATAAAGTCATTTTATCGATGTTGTCCTCGGCTTCGGAGAAAGTTTCGGGTATTCCTGCTCTACCAAATAAACATGGAACTTGTTAACGGATTGCATGATGTTATTCTTTTAAGGATTTAGTAGCTTTACAAATTCTTACTTGTATTTAGGAGCACTAAACCCAGGTTTTCCCAGGCGGCGACGTAATGTGGCCTCAGGCGCAAGGCCTCACGATAATGATCCTCACAAGATAAGAGGCCCTGTAAAGTAAAAATCATGAACTTTGTTAACTCTGTAATAGGGTGAAGAGAGCCTGTGTTCACCTGAGGATAAAGGTCTGGCAGCAGCGGGGTTTCACGACACTGCTGATTTTGAGAGTGCAAATGGAGGATCATATGAAGGGGAATTTGTGAACTGAATAAAGTTAATTAAAGTTAATTAAGAGGCATACGGACAAATCACGTTAGACCATGCACTGAAGAGAAACGAAGGCACGAAGACACGAAGGCGCGATAGCACGAAATCACGAAGGCGCGTGTTCGGAGACTATCATGACTCACCCTACTTGCCAAAACATTTCCTAACGTAACATGAATCTTGGCGTTCATTGGATTCACTTTAAGCCCCGATCTTGCCAAAGTCTCCTTGTTTTGCCACTCTGAATTGCGGTGTACAGTTTTCAAAGAAAACAGCAACAGAAGACTGTAAACAAACATCATGCCGGCGATATTCAGACCAAAACACCAGTCTTTAGAGGAAGTTTCTTGTGTAACACTTTCGTCGGGGTCCTTCAATTTGAAAGAAAAAATTAAAGAGAGTGAGCTAAGCTAAAATCGTCCTACAAATGTTGTTGCTATCGTAAGCAAGAGCAATGCCGAACTTCGTAACACTTGATGTTCGAGAAAAGTAGCTTAAAAGTTAGCTCAAAATAGCGGAAACATAACAAGACAAAAAACAAACCACGCCAAGCTAACTAGACCTGAAAAAAATTTGGATCTGGCCGGGAATACTGTCGATCAAGATTATATCAAAAGTCTTTGTTTTAACCATACAGAAACAGGGGCCTTAGCAGAGCTGTTTAGCCTTAACAGAGGCCATTTTTCTGAGTACTCAAACATTTAATATAGGTTTCTACAAAGCGCTCCTCCGATGCATGATGCAGTGAAATAGGGAGATGCCTGATAAAGCTTACACCACATACCAGATACCCAGTCTCCGATCAACTATCTGGGCGGCATGGATAAGGTAAACCCATAGGAAAGTTAAGTGCCGCTTACCTTCTGTGTTGAGAATTTCTCATGCCTTGAATCTTGAAACAAGATTGAAATTCCAAATGGAACGAGAATACACAGGCCCATACTTGGAATGTAAAGAATTCGTTCAGCGACAACAAATCCCACCGGAAGGAGCAGATTGGAAGCTGGTAGAAATGGTATCATGATCATAGATAGTGAAAACAACACGACACGTCTTCTGTGTAGAGAATCAAAGTCATTCTGTAGAAGAAGAAGCAACACATGTTAAGACCGTCTGCACTACACTGGAGCAATCTGAAAATAAAGCTTTATTTCTACAATTAGGCCTACCGTCCCCGGGGGGGGACTCCCATATAAAATGGACGGGGATGTTCGTCGGAAATTTTGAATTTAACCCCTAAAAGAGACCAATCTGG
>OMLO01002124.1_pt1 | contig 15747 bp, 19 predicted proteins | sample 1674811 | NCBI WGS metagenome assembly OMLO01 (sample SAMN06265003, study PRJEB25207) | coral metagenome | isolation source: Coral host | place: Mexico:La Bocana,Puerto Morelos, Mexico | collected 2008-11-13 | reverse complement strand
TAAGACATTCATGACTGACAAGACTTTAAGACAGCAATAGCCCAGGGTAACCAGGGTAACAGCTATACACCAGCAAGTTGAAGAGCAGCACCCCTGCATTGGCTCTGCTGTCATCCCTTTGAGAAACAAAGCAGAGCGGCGCAACCGATGGCCAGGGTCATGTGAAGCAAAGGAGAGTATTTGCAGTCGCGAAGACTTGGAGGAGCTGGGTGACATATATTTTATATATATATATATATAGCAGACGCGCAGGACATGGAGCACGGGACGTGAAGGATGCTAAGCAATGCGAAGCAGCAAGAGGATCCGGAAGGTACAGGACAGAACCCACGCGACCTAAGCAAGGACGCTGAGCCAGTGGGCTATAGCGAACCTAAAGTGAGGTCAAAGACGTGGAAGATGCGAAGGAGGCATAGAGAGGACAGAGGAACAGACGTCATGGACACAGAGGACGGCAAGGAATCCCAAGTAACAGCATGTGAAGGACACAAAGCACAGGATGGGAAGGACGTATATAGAGAAGGGAGGGTGAGTGGAGAAGGACGCGTCGAGAAGGTAGAGGTTGTCAAGGACGTAGCTAGAATGTAGTGGTCGTCAAGGACGTATAGAAGATGGGAGTAGAAGACGTAGAAGACGTAGAAGACGTAGAGGACGTACCGAACGGGACGTGAAGGACGTAGGACGTGGAGGATGTTGTGATGTCCATTGTGGACGTGGACGTGGAGGGCGTAGAGGACGGGACTTGAAGGACATAGAGGACGTAGAGGACGGGACGCCAAGGACGTAGAGGACAGGACGTAGAGGACGTAGAGGACATGGACGTATAGAGGACGTAGAGGACGTCAAGGACGTATAGAGGACAGGACGTGGAGGATGTAGGGCACGTCAAGGACATATACGAGGACGTAGAGGACGTAGAGGATGTAGGTGAGACATGCTGTGAATGTTGTAAGTATTGCAACAGACTTCCTTCATATGCAACCAATTGCGCGTTCGTTTCGGATCTTGATTGGCAAAGAAACAGGCCCAAACTTGGACACCCTTCCTGATTTGACAGTTGCAAGGCAGTTTCATATTGCTACGCTACGGCAAGATTGCAAATATTTTGATGTTGATCTTGGTTCTTGCTTGACTTGCTGGTGTATAGCTGTTACCCTGGTTACCCTTGCTGTTTTGTCTTGACTAAGATTATTATTCAGTCATGAATTGCTGAATGTCTTACAAATTAAAGTTTGGGATGATGCTGTCATGTCTGAATCCGACTCACACACATGCACACTCACTGCTTGTTAATATTCTGGGTCAGCCTGTTTTATTGACTCAGTGAGTAAAATTTTTGAAATCAAAAAGTTCATGTCAGTGGACCAGTGAAAGGATTCCTATTAATTTATCTTAAATTATTAGGTTAAAAATCAATACAGTAATAAATTATGTTCGAAGGCTTACATCGTCGTGGCCCTCGCCTCCCAAGGCGGTTTTGATGAACAAGCTGACTGCTGGGTATTGTTTTAAACCATGACTGTTGGTAAATACCTTGAGAATTCGGCTCAACAAAGTATATATTTTTATATTCATACTTATTTAGTTAATAAAGGTTTTCAATGATTTGGAATTCCAATCTTCAAACTGTCGCACTGTGTTTTTGCTCCACCAAAGAACCATATAATATAATATAAAAATATTTTTGACATCCATTCTATGAATCTGTATTGTTGTTAATCTGGAACTTGTTGATCTGGAGGTCCAGCAAAGGCCAAGCAATGGCCTTTGCCGGGCCTCTTGAATCAACAACATTTTGAATGTCGCACTGTGTTTTTGCTCTGCCGGAGGTCCGGCAAAGGCACCAGATCCAGGGCCCCCCAGATCCAGGGCCTTTGCTGGACCTCCGGTTGTTGAAGTTTCTTGTTTGCCACTAAGACTTGTTGTCAATTTATTGTTTGACATTGACATGTTCATGATTCATTGATGTTTGTCACGCGTGTCACGTTTTTTCATGTTCAATGTCATGTTCGGCATCTTGTCACGCTTGTCATGTCGCATGGACGCAGTTCTGGCTCCTTAAAAGTTGTCCCAAAGAATCGCGGCACCTACTACGCAATGGCAACGGGTAGGCCAGAGCCACGAGTGGCTGATTGGGAAGGCCCTACATGGAAAAAAACATGGAAAGGAGACAACAATTGGAACAACAAGGACTGGGCGCTCCACAAGATCGAGGTGAACTTTGATGAGAAGTCCGTCACCGAGCATTGGAGAAAGGACAACTACGTCAACCAACTTCAGAAACCAGCTCCGCCACCGTCAGAAACCAGCACAGTTTCAAAGCCTGAGGATGACGACAAGAAGGGTGGCAAAGGTGGCGGCAAGCGTAAGCGTGGTCTCCACAAGGTGGACAGGGAGCAGGCGGCGGGCAAGACTACTACAATGACGATGAAGAAGCCTGGTGCCAAATTGAAGCCACAGCCTAAGAAGAGACCCTCCGAGGCTCAGGGGTCTAAAAGAAAGTGAAGCGGCCGATAATTTTGGACTTTGAGATGACTTTGAGAGTCGACGAGTGAGATGGAGGTTGGAAAAAAGGTGTGAGCCGCATTTGTCAGCCGCAAATTTGTGCAATGGTCTGATGGTGCTTTTGCAAATATATTATCAAAGAGAAAACATACAAAAACTAAAAAACAGTTAAAGAACAAACAATAATAAACACATTTTTATGAAGTCCTGATTGAACATGCCATGACACAATGATGTTTATGTCCATGTCAATGTGCTTGTTGTCGTGCAGCTCAGTTGTTTTAGAGAATATACAAAAAATATTTTGAAAATGAGGCTGAAAAATCATACTTATCTTCGATGATAAATATTTTTGAAAATGATACTCCTTGACATCATTGATGTATCTAGTCTTACCGGTTGCGTAATGAACGTTATTATTGAGTAGCCATTGTCTTCTGAAAAATTGTGGCTCAGAGTTTTGTTTTTTCCTGGCTCCTTCACGACCGTAACGTCGTCGATTGTCGCATAGCCCAGCGCCATGACATTTTCAATGCAAGCTGCACAGAAGTTTCAAGAACTGATGGAGCTAGAGGAGCTGTTCTTCCAGTTGACGGAAGAAGATCGGTTGTCAGGCTTGGCAGAGCTGTTTGCTACCATCCGGGAGGACCCTCGCGGAGCAAACCGCGCAGTCCAGCACCTTCACGATGACTTCCATGAACGCAAGCCGCAGCGTCAAGGTCATGGAAGTCAAGAGGGAGCGACGGTGGTTACACTGCTGCTCCCGTTCTCTGTGGAGGAGGCAGGTCTGAGTGCCCCTGACAAACTTGGAAGATACAGCGAGGCAATGGTTGAGCTAGGTCTACGCGGCAGTGATCCTACATTGCTTGAGTGCAGCAACTTGCTGCAAGACTTTGCTGTGTTGTTTTGGCGCTCCACACGACACTTGGGAAGCGGCAGGGACATCGAGAAGCTTGAACTGACATCGGAGGAGAAATTTCTGGCATGGATAATGGCCAGAAAAGAGGTCTTCCGCGCTCGTCTGTCTGGTGCGGTCGAAGCTAGGCTTAGTAGGCTCCACACTACGGAGCAGTCGACCAGTGTGGATTTGTGAGAAAAAACGTCGTGGATCTCGCGGTAAAACTAACATGATGGCAATGGTGGAGATGGCAAGTTAGACATCATGCAATTTAAACACTTTTCTTTAAGCAATCCATACTTGGTAGCACACTGCATCTTTTAATGACATTGAATTAATTTAAAATGACCTGACTGGTCACCAGAATCAGAACCGGAATCGGTCGATTCTTGAAAAGAATCGGAAGAAATAGCGGATGTACTAAGCATCGGCCTGAAATTGAGAATGAAAAAAAGGTCTTTGCAACAGAGAAAAGGCGCGACAGAGAAGTGTAAGTTGACAAGTCCGGTCTTTGCAACAGAGAACTTTGGCAAAGTCCACAAAATGCCCTCCTCAGTGCATTTTGAAGGCTTTGCAACAGAGAAATGACAAGTTGACAAAGTCCACAAAACCCTTCTCAGGGTTCTTGAGGGCTTTGCAACAGAGAACTTCGTTGGCAAAGTCCACAAAAGCCCTTCTCAGGGTTTTTGAAGGCTTTGCAACAGAGAAATGACAAGTTGACAAAGTCCACAAAACCCTTATCAGGGTTTTTGGGGGCTTGGCAACAGAGAACTTAGTTGCCAAAGTCCACAAAAGCCCTTCTCAGGGTTTTTGAGGGCTTTGCAACAGAGAAATGACAAGTTGACAGAGCCCACAAAAGCCCTTCTCAGGGTTTTTGAGGGCAGTTCTGTTGCAAGTTGACCAGTTCTTTTTTTGAGGGGCCTTATTATGCAGAAAAGGTTGATCGATACTGTTTGGATATTTTTGCATGCGTTTATTGTGAATCCATCCATCACATGTTTCAGTGTATGCGCTTCTGAAAGCTTTTGCGTTGCATGTTTTTGCATTTTGTTTGTTACTGTGCCGTTCTGGAACCAAGCGTTAGCTATTGAAAGTTCTCTGCAATGGTCATTACCCATTCCAAGCTTACCATTATAACGGAACAACCAAATGATTTGATGAACCCGCTCCACGACTAAGCACCCATTATTAATTCACTTTTCTTTATTATCCTAGACTCCGGCGACAAGAAACAGAACGAAGCAACCTGTGTTCAATCCACAACCTAAAAGAGAAACAAAAGACTTATACACACTTAGTTGTATTCATTGATTTAGTCGACGTAGCTTGTCAAGATGGAATGGGGGTCTCTTGACTACGACTGCCACCAAGACTGCAACAAAGTCAAGGAGCCTGATGATGAAAAGACCAAATTGAAAAAGGCCGTGCAAACTGCAGCCCGGCCGGGCCTTAAAAGGAAACTTAGCCCAGGTCATTTTGATGAGGCCAAGTGGGAGAAGCGAAAGACTTGGTTGCAAACGGACTTTACTTTGGGAGGTTGCTTGCCCAAGGAGAAGTTAGCCCTACTGACACCAGAAGCCGAGACACTAGCTGGGACTCCCGTCATCACAGCAACCAGCACTGGACTTTTATGCATTGCGTGCAAGAGGGCCAATGTGAAATCACCGTGGGGACGAGGGGAAGCTGCTGATTCCAAGCAAGGATTAAAACACCACTTCATTAAAAGACACGTGGAAAGCAAAGTGCATATTCAAGCAGTAGAAGTGATGCTGGAATGTTCAGATGCCCTAGGCCCATCGAAAGAAGAATTCTCAGAATCTCTGAATAAATTAAACTGTTTTGTTTTGTTCTTGTTTTGTCGGCTAGTCAGTCAACTTGAAAGTCAACTGACTAGTCAACTCAGTCAATATGTAAATGTAGTGTTTTAACGCTCAAGTCTTATTATTGCGTCTATGTCAATCGTCGCGTTGTGTACTCTACTGAGGAAGTGTTGCAAGGCTTGCGAAAAGGTGACTCAATACGACGCGTGGGGCCTGGGTCATGGAGTGACAAAACCCAGCTGATTATATGGGTGCTACATGAAGCGCTGCTGCAAAAAGAGCAGAAAGCTTTATCCAAAGCAAGTACAATCAGCCTTGCTAGAGATGCCCGCAGATCGCGCCTCATGGTGAGATTTGGCTCCTGTAGTAGTGACTTCAAAACCCAGGTCGGCATTCTAGGAGTTGAGAAAGGAGGAGGAGATCGCGCGGGGCAAATCACCGAAAGCACAAGGAAGATTCTTCAACGTTTTCGCACGTCGTGGGGGCAACCTCCACGCTGGTTCAATGGGCCCAAAGAGCACCTAGACATGGATCTCTTCCAAGCAGTGCCTTGCCTCAATGTCAAGTTGATATTCCATGTTGATTGCCTCAGCAATTTTCAGAATCAGAACAAACCTTACTGAACACAGACCTCGTCGACAGCTCTCGAAGTTGTTCGAGAGCTGTCAACGAGGTCTGTGTCCAGTAAGGTTTGTTCTCAGCATCTTTACTGTAACCTATTGTTCGTTGAGGTTTGCAGCAAGGTTGAAGTCTTCATGTCCGACGCCGCTGCCAATGAGCTTTTGGCAGGCAAACGGTTTTTAAACGGTTCGTCGTTGCGCCATAATTCGAATTGCGTGTGGGTATTTTTTTCTAATTAATAATTTTATGTTCATAGTATTAAAGACGACGACGACCCTGCAACAATGGCAATTCATCCATTTTTTGGCGACCAATTATTTTCTACATCATTAATAGTAAAATTACTAAAATTAATGACAAATCCTTTTATTGACGCTTCTGACTTGTCATTCATTGCTGCCAGGTCAAATATCGAGAGGTTTGAGAGACCCTTTGATAGAAAGTTCCACGGCGGAAATTTTGACGCCAAACGTCAAAATGATCGGACGTGATAAAGCGCACGGATTTAGGCGAATTTTGCAGCGTCCCTACCAAGCGGACGGTTTCCTTCAAGGAGTCATGGACAACTACATCCTCTCGTCGGAGTCAATGACTCAAAAGATCGCCAACAGCTTTGACTTCCGAGAATGGCTGCAGCTTGAGATCAGTCGGTGTGACCAAGATGAGACAAGCGGGTTTGGCAACAAGGTGCAAAACCTCCGTTCAGCCAAACACCGTTTTGAAAGTCACACTACACCACTTGGCCGCTTCTTACTCTACCTCCCGGCCTTCATCCGGGTCGTCACTAAGATCTGTGAGCTGAAGCCGGACGACGCGTCTGGACGATCAGCGGCTAGGTTCTTGGAACTGGTGACCGGTGAGGAACTGCTTCAACTGGCATTACTAGCCGACGCAGCAGACGAGGCGCTGGTCTTGGTTCGAATGGTGGACGTGGAAGACGTGGATCTAAGTGAGATTCCCACTTTCGTCGGCCAATTTATTCAAAGAATAGCCGCCCTCTTCAAGCAAGAAGGCGCGCTGAAACTTGGGTACACAAGGCATGTGCTGGAGATGATGGAGGCCGGTGCAGTGAGCATGCTGATCAAGAAAAGCGGACAGGCTCGAAGGATCAGGCCCCCAAGCCGAGAGGTGATTGATCGATGCTTGCAAAGGATGAAATGCTGGTGCAAGCTTGCTGTGGAGGTCGTCAGGACAGAGTTCCCGGACTACAGTCTGTTCTGTGCAATGGGATGCTTCGCACTGAAGACTGGCACTAAGTCTTCAAATGAATCTGCTGATGTGGAGCGACTAGCTCAAGTTTTCAAGGTGAGCCCAATGGGCTTGAAAGACCAGCTTGAGCGACACCGCCCCCTGGCTGAGAAGTTCCAACGAGACATGAGTTGCGGCAACCGCGAGGCTTGGCAAGAGACCCTCATCCGCACTACCAACATGAAGGGTGGAGGCTACCCGTCAGACCACCTCAGTCCAGTCGTGACCCGCTACATTGCGTGGCAAGCTGCTCATCTTGAAATTTGGCAGTTTTTCATGGTAACATACTTTAAAATAGATTTATATCATTATATAATAATAAGCCTTCAAAAATATTCATTGTCTCGGTCTTAGATGAAAGCGCAGGCGTCAACGAGCGGCGTTGAACAGAGTTTTTCCAAATTGGATCGGCTGCACGTCACTGGCAGGGCTCCGACAACAGCTGTCATGGAATCGAGGCTTTCCAAGTTGATCCTTACACCTTTAACAAATGATGCTTGGAATGAATTAATCCAAGATGCCCGGAAATTATACCAGCAGTGCTCACCGGCAGGCCAGAATTCAACCCAATCACAGTCTTGAGTTGAACATGTTTAAATTTGTTGAACCCAAATTAAGTATAATAAAAAATCCCAATCATCGTCATCCTTCCCTGTCAGGTCATTCCCCGGGACGCGCTCGGACAACCCAGCGATTGGATGCTGGTTTGAAAAGGGGCAATGATGAAAGCAAGGAAACTATGTCGAACTGGTTGAAGAAGCGTCGAGGTGAAGTTGGAGACTTAGCTCAAAAAGCTGCAGATGCAAATCCTGATCTGCTGAAATTTCCAGAAGATGACATGGCCGGATGGACAGACCAGCACCAGGAGGAGCTGGAGTTTCAGAGAGGCAAGCAAGAAGCACACCTCATCGAGGCGTATCAAGACAATTGCCTCCTTCCAAGCGATGCTAATGAGGAGGAAATAAAAAACAAAGCCACAGAAGCTTCCATCAAGTGCCAAAAAAAGGACAAAGAGCTCGTCGCCGCAAGGAAGAAGAAGGAACAGGTCGACCTACGCAATGACCTTCGCTTGGACTTGACTGATTTTACGGGCTCTGAAGTTTGGACACCAGGGGACGACGATGTTGAGATTGAGCCTTGGTTTCTATACACTGTCCATTTTGACTTTGAAGCAACTTGCATTTAGACTTGAGTTAGTCAGTTGAAGTTCCTGTCGGTACCAAATTCTGAATCTGACTTTGAACAAATCGCGCGATAAGGAAAGGAAAATCAATGAGCTCAACTTGTCAAGAACAACGAATCGCTTGGAAGCCACACTTTTGATTGTTCCCGATGCCACGCAACCGCCCGAAAGAGCAGAGTGGGCAGCTGCTTTAAAGGGTAGAATTGTGCTGGACAAGTCTTGCTTGCTAAGAGGGAAAGGCATGGTGGTCGCGTACAAGAAAAGACTTCCGAAGGGTAAGATGTTCATCACTGAAAACTTTGAGGCATCGCACCCACAGATCACCAAGCTGGTTCTGGATTCCAAAAACTGGAAGAAGGCGAACGAAAGGTCTACGGCAAAAGTAATCTTGAGAACTTCAGATGAAGACAGTGATGATGGTAGTCTTAGTTTCACCAAACAGGAGCTCTTGGAATATATCAAAAAAATTGATATGAAGCGCTCCGGGATGCTCAGGGGTAGTAGCAAGTGAGTTGAACGTCAGTGTCATCATCATGTTGAGTTTCACACGGCATTTCTTACTTGATTTTTTGTTGAATGCTGTTGTAATCTAAAGGTCATATTGAACACTTCGGACGCAAATGAGGTGACAGTGATGGCAGTTTCAACAACAATGACAAACTCATTGGGGGAAGCTTGAGGGAAGCAATTGAGCTGAAAATGTGCTTGCAAGTTGTGTGATCGAGGTTTACAAGTTGTTTCTTGTTGGCCGATATCCGGCAAAGCCCTAAGGAAGGGCTTTGCTGGGAGAGGCCTGTTAGGTCTTGTTGGCCGATATCCGGCAAAGCCCTAAGGAAGGGCTTTGCTGGGAGAGGCCTTTCACTGCAGATGTCATGTCGTGGTTTGATGCGTTGAGTCGGCATTGATGTTGAGGTTTGATGTCATGATGCGCAGCATTTGGTTCAAGCTTGCCCTTCCAAATAATTTGACTGTTGGTCCAGGCGTGACGTTGTTGGCACACCATTTGTTTTCGAGAAATCGGTTTTAATAGCACGCTGCAATTTCAATTCGAGAAATCTTCACTGCTTAGATTCTACTTCCCTGCAAGGCAAGCCATGGAAAAAACTTTCTTCAAGAAGACCCCCATTGACACCGAGGAGGGGTGGCAACTGACAAAGCTCACGGTTGATTTGAAGCAGAAAGTGATGATAGAAGAATGGAAAGTCCCATGCAACTCTCAAAGTCAACCTGGAGAAGATGGACACGACGACAAGGACAACAAGAGCAAACATAGTGAAAGAAGCCGCACTCCTGGTCGAAGCCAAGCTCCGGGCACTCCGGTTCTTTCTCCGCCAAGGGAGAGAAGCCGCCGCAGAAGCCGCACTCCGGAGATCACAAGATGAAGACCAAGGGTCGCAGCTGACTAACGGCGTTGGACGTTTAAAGTGTGAAAAAACCAGTAGCTGCCTGCGCAGTGAAGCTGTAATTCAATCACATGAAGCAGTGAGGCATGTTCGCAATTTTATGATAGCAGTGATTAGGAATTATCTCAGCAATGAAGCAGTGGCACGTGATCTTAATTCCACGGCTGAGGGCATTCACTAAAAAGTCACAGTGTTGAAGCTGCGACATGTTTGGTTCAAAGCAGCGGTCAAATCCAGCATGGCCAGGCTCAGGGTAATGATAATAATTAATAGTAATAATCATCATAATAATAGAAATGATAATAATAGAAATATTTAATAATAGAAATAAAAATAATAATGAGTAGCTGCCGAAAATGAAAAATAAGGTTCAAGGTGATGATGATAAATAAGCTTCCCAAATTAAACTATATTAAACGCATCAACAACAACATCATCAACAACAACAACAACCAACTGACCTTTGTCGTTTTGCAATTACAGCGACAAGTGCTGCCGCCATCATGGCTAGCGACGGCGAGAATGACAATGATGAGGTATTAAATGTGATTAGATTTATGGGCTCCAACGTGAAGAAGCTGGGACAGGGTGGAATGGGCATGGCATACAGACTGACTGCCCATGACGGGTCCTACCGAGTGATCAAGGCACCTTACTTTTTGTTTTGCTAATTATTTGTTGCTATTTTTTTTGTTGCTATTTTTTTTTAGTTGTTTTGCTTTGCTCACGTCGTTCAGGCCAACCCTATAAACGCCTCCGAAGATGCGGCCGAAGAGGATCCTGTCAATGCTGAAGCATTGATGAGGGAGGGGAAGACTTTGCAGAGCCTCAACCACCCTAACATCGCCCAGCTGTACAACTTGCAAAAGGTGGGAAACATTGCACTTCTGAATATGGAGTTTTGCCCTGGTGGGGATCTACACGTCAGATGCTAGGCCTTTATAAATTTAGATTTGTACATGTGTGCATGTCGTTTGCTTTAATGTAAGTAGTAATTAGTAAGTAATAAGACATCCAATTTAATTTCGAAGCATGGCCAAGGAATTTATCATTCTGAGACGATCAGTGCCCAAGTGTGTCAAAAGTGGACGCTTCACTTGACTTCAGTGTTTTGGAAGCAATTAATATTAGTAATTTCATGTGGCATCAAATTTCATCTTTTTTGATTATTTCATAGTTCACCACTCAGTTTGTCGGATGTTCCCCGCTTGCTTTAGTTCACCTACTATGTTCACCTCTCAGGCATTGTCCTACGTGCACCGGAAGAGATTGGTACACAGCGACATCAAACCTCCGAACCTGTTGCTGAGCACGCCCAGTCAAGACGCTACTTTAAAGGTGGCTGACTTTGGGGTATGCTTCGAGCACATGCGTGGAGGTGGATGGGCGGGGACAGTGCCTTACTTACCCGCGTCGGTGCTCAGTGGGAAGAAGGATGCCACCCTGGTCATCGACGCTGGGCCTCACTTTGTTGCGTTTATTGCTGTTCTCTTTTTGGTCGTTGTGCCTCGAGTCTAAACGCCATGTTTCTTATGATTTGAGAAAACGTAAGGATTACTACGGTGCAGCATGTTGTATTTTCGAGATGGTGGAGACGCAGATGATGAACCAAGAGGACGACGAAGAGTTCGAATTGAGGGTGAAACCCAGGCCGTCGAGCTACAAGTGGGACCACTACCAAGGATGTTTGAAGAAAACCTTTTGGGATTTCTACAACTTAGAGGACCACCCAATGGACGTCAACATTGTAGTCAAGGATTGCATCCACAGGCTTCTCACTGCTGTGGAGCATAAGCTAGAGCCCCCGTTTGAAACTTGGCTGAAGAACTAATGATAATTTAATATTTTCTTTTGACCAATTTTTTTGGGTTGTTGGATTGAAGCTATGTGTGTTTTAAGTGTGAGTGTCAGGAGCCTGGCCTGCGGGCCGAACGCCTTTACCAACTGGCCAGAAAGCGAGGCGCAGCCACAGAGGAAATGAGAATCCTGGTGCCTCGTCGACGACGTTGGATGTACTCAATAATAATTGGAATATAGTTTTAAATCACACCAAAAAACATTTAAATGTTTTTGACTAAAGTCTGTTTAAAAGTCTGTTTGACTGAAGTCTGAGGCAAACTTATCGCGAAAAGCTCGCAAGAAACAAAAGAAAGCCAATGCTAAGCAGAAGGACAACAAGGCTAACCAGGAAGACAAGGAAGACAACAAGGCTGACCAGGAAGACAAGGAAGACAGTGACAATGACAATGATGACAGCCTACAAGCAGCTTCTGCATCATCGGCGATGACGCCGGCGCGAGTGCATGCTGATGAAAATGTCCCTGGAATGAATTTAAACTTATCTAAGTTTTTCTTTGTCATGACTTTATAAATAAGAGGATGATAGAGAGAGATGTCACCAGTCTGTGAGATTGTCGGGCTTGCTGTTTTCTCACTTGTCATTCATTGGGTTTAATCAATCAGGACGGCGGTGACATGGTCATTGTCAAATCCTCATTGGCGGGAAAACTAGTCGAGATGGTGCAGAAGAATGAGTGACTGGGATGTTATAATAATTCACATTTTGAGTCTTGCCGTTTTTGATTCAGTTTTGATTATTATTTCAGTTGAATGATGACACCGTCGACGAGGCTGCCACCATGGCGGAAGAATCATCAATTTAAACAGTTACCCGACGGCGGCGTCGGCCCAATGGCAAAAGCAATGCCAAAACAATGACTCAGTCAGACTTCAGGCGCGGTGGCATCAGCCAAAAATGTTTAATTTCAAACTACAGTTACAGTTACATGACTGAAATTTTGAAACTGGGTAACCGCTATACGTCGGGTAACCGCTGTACGTCGGGTAACCGCTGTACGTCGGGTAACCGCTTTACGCCGGGTAACGGTTATACGGCGACTGCCCACAATTTAAAACTCCTATTAAAAATCACGGATGGAATTCCTCTCGCCGGCTGGGACCGGTCCCGCCTGGCGAGAGCCTTCCCCTGCGTTAGGGGGGTCCTCTCGCCAGCTGGGACCGGTCCCGGCTGGCGAGAGGGGACCCTAGCGTTAACGGCGTTAACGCTAGGGGGGTCCTCTCGCACAACGCTTGACGCTAGGGGGTGGCTCTCGCCAGCCGGGACCGGTCCCAGCTGGCGAGAGGACCCCCCTAACGCAGGGGGGGGCTCTCGCCAGGCCGTAGCCTTTAAATTTTTAAACATCGTTTTTTTTCTAAATTCAGGTCAATGACTTAAGGGTTTCAAATTCAACAACAAAGATTGAATCATATTAGTCAGTCATTTTTGTCATTGTCCCTTGCTCTGTCAGGCCAGTGGATTCCGCTGCCACACAAGTTGGCGACAACGATGATGGTGACGAGCACTTCGGGAAAAATAGCGATGTATGACCGCGGTGACTCACTTAGAATGATTCGGGTGATTGTCTTAACTTTTTAGTCACACCTGATTGTCTTAACTTGTAGTCGCACCTATGTTTGTTGTCAAGTCGTCATGTTAAATTAGTAAGGTTGAGACGCCTTGGTTTTTAAAGGCTGATACATGCTGATACGACGATTGCCAATTTTTGCTCAAGAATTAAGAAGTAACTAGTCGGCGCTGCAATGTTGAGTTTCGAATGTTTTGTTCTTGCGGTGTTTATGTGTGGAGTGTTTTGCGCCGCTGCACTGACTGGGTGGCTTCAGATTCCTCGGCGGGGTCCTACTTGCAAGCCTAGACCGACCTCTGACAAGTTCATCCAAACAGACAAGGCCGAGACGACGACGAGGTCAGACATTCAATTCTATCCAGATGAAATTCTAGTTTCCGAGACTGGAAAATCTTATCACCTTGCGACTTGCTTCCACATACGGACAAGATCAACAAAGGCACTTCGGAGGTGCAAAGATTGCTGTGTGAACAATTTGAAATGTAGCCATTTTGGCTATTGAATTTCGTTTTTATACTCTAGCAAATTAAGTTGCAAACCAGGCTGATATTTTGCCTGCGGCCTGTAACATATTAATTGACGTCAGCAGCTGCAGAATCAACGCCAAAAAGACTTGTGGTGCAAATGCGTTTTTTTTCCGATGATAAATGATGCTGAAAAATATTTGATTAGCCATTGAACAAATTATCAACTTGGCACATTTTATCGAGCAAGCCCTATGTAATTCCTTTGAAGGTTTTCTCTGGGCAAGCTTGTCACCCAAGCAACCTGTGTTGAATCCAGCTGCCATTTTGGCGCGAAGTTCCAGCTCCCCTGGCCCTCGGTGTGAAGAAACATGGCACCTGCATCTAAGTGGAAGCTGAACAAAACGGAAGAGAAAATGGTCAATGACGAGGCTGGGCAAGTCTTTCAGAAGCATATAGATGAAGGAAAGTCCAAAGCAGAAGCTACGAAGTTGAAAGATGAGTTTCTGAAGGAAAGGAGCACTGAGTTAAAGCAGGCAAAGGCTGATCGAAACGAGCTGAAGAAGAAGCAAGGTAAAGACGCCCCAGCTCCCGGTGTTGCCAGCAACGGCGGGTCAACACCAAAGGGCACCAAAGAGTCACCGACAAAGATCCCAATCCAGGTTGCGGGCAATAACAGCAACTACTTCCAGGAGGTCCAAAAGGCCATGGCAGTGGTGTTGAATCACCCGGCTTTCAACAAGATAGAAAAAGAAAGCCCGTTGCCTATCACTGGAGATATGGCGAAGGAGTCTGGCTGCCAGGCAAGGTTCAAAGATTTTAAGTTTCAATCACACATTTTATTTTGTTTCATGCATATTATTCATTTGTTTTAATTTCGTTTTAGATAATTATTAGTTCTCAAAATAGCGCAGGCCGTCTTCAATCCTGATGAAGCACGTGTGAGCCTGGAAAGAACCGGTGTTTACAGGGCCGCTGCCAATGTCTTTTCACTGGACTTCATGTACAGCGTTTGCCCAACTGTGCCACTATCACTGCAACGAGTCCAGACTTGGGCGAACCAGGCCTTCTTAGACGGTCCCATCCATCTACGTGATTGCACCGTGGTCATGGTGATGACCCCACAGGAGGACATTCAGAGCCTCTGCGGGCGATGGAAGCAGGTTACCCCGGAGGAACTGACCCATGGTTTCATCATGAAGCTGGCGGAGAGGTTGTCTGCAAAGGGCCACAACTCGGCAACCGAGGATGAGATCAACAAATGGAGGTCTGTGGCACTTTCCTGGCCAATGCAATTTGAAGTGATTCAAGGGGAGGACGCCCTTTACTGGCCACTTGGCTTCAACGTGCATTTTCCGAAAGATTGTTTTTGAAATTGGGTGTGACAATACAAATTTTGTGTTTGTTACAGCAATTATCCGAAATTAGATTGTTTGTTAGACCTTAATAATAATAATAATAACAATAAGAATATTAATAATAATAATAACAATAATAATATTAATAGTAATAATAATAATAATAATAATAAAAATAATAATAATCATGATAATAAATGTTGTGCGCCAGAGTCTGTCAGGAGCAGCTACAACTGCCGTCAGCAAATCATTCAAAGGAACGACGCAATCAAAAGGACTTGCAGACAGCTTTGCCATGAGATTGTGGGCACGCGGGAAAGAAAGTCCCAGGAGCTAGGCGAACCTGTGACCGTGGACATGCTGCAGCAGATGTACAAGGCCAAAGCTCAGCAAGCGGAGTCGACCAAGAATGAGTTCACCGACAACTTTGTTGGCAATTCGGTGATGATATATGACAAGGTTTTGCTGGACGAGGGCTGCAATGCAGTTCTGGAAGCCCTTGAGGTGAGATTTGGCCACAGTTCCTGCTTCAACTCCGCAGCGAAGCTCAAGATCTTGGTTGACAAGACAGAAGATTTGGAGATCAGAAGGTTTGTTCTCCAATCCTTCTTGGACAACATCGAGTCTGGCCAGACTGCAAATGAACAGGCCGGGAAGTTCAGTTCTTTTCTTTCAAGTTCAGTTTTTCAAATTGGCAGCATAATAAGTTCAATCATTCATTCGGTTTGGCAAGCCCGGCAAAGCCCTCAAGAAGGGCTTTGCTGGGCAAGCCACGCAGACGCAGTCAGTTGAACAATTCAAGCGGGAAGCCCGGCAAAGCTC
>OMLO01002123.1_pt1 | contig 15751 bp, 17 predicted proteins | sample 1674811 | NCBI WGS metagenome assembly OMLO01 (sample SAMN06265003, study PRJEB25207) | coral metagenome | isolation source: Coral host | place: Mexico:La Bocana,Puerto Morelos, Mexico | collected 2008-11-13 | reverse complement strand
GGCCAGCAGATACGTGGTCAAGGCCAAGCCTGGCAAGGATGAAGCAAGGCCAAGCCTAGCAAGGTTGTACAGAAATGGTTGGCCAGCAGATATGTGGTCAAGGCCAAGCCTAGCAAGGTTGTACAGAAATGTTTGGGTCATCTCTTGCTGGATGATGTCTTTTCTGGTCTTGATGATCCAGTCAGTGATGCAGTGCAAGTGACAAACAAGATCAAGTTTGGATGTCTGCAGAATGCAGATGTGGAAAAGAGAAAAAAGGTGTGAATTCTGCTGATTAAAAAAATAATTATATATATGTTTTCATTAGTAAAAATTTTCAAAAAATATGAGAATTATATTTTATTGAATATTTTATTTCAAAACTGTAATAATTTTAAAGCAAAAAAGAAGGCCTTGCCACCAACTCCAAACCACCAACCCAAACCGCCAGTTTTGTTTTAGTTGAGAAAACAAAATGAGTAATGCTTCGGGCAAGATTCTGTTTGGCCAAAGCGTGGCATCCAAAACCATAGTTGTCAACCTGATCTTGGCAAGCATCACTGATTAAATTGATGAAACTGTTTCAGTTGTGATTTTCCAAAGAAAAGATAAAGAAAAGGGCCCAATAGTATCAAACTAAAAAGATCAAACCTCATTTTACAAACCCAATTAATGACCAAGTGACCCATTCGGACCCATTGACGCTTGCTTTTCAACAATAAGGCTATGCCCCAAAATGAATGAAGGGAATGACACCAACTTGTGGTCCTTTTCCATGAAATCTGCAACTGCCGCTTTCCCGCGAACATACCGATCATTGAGAAATTTGAAGTCAAGCACCCCCTGCCATTTTGAGCCAATGGTGTGAACATTAAACATGTACTCATCAATTAAACAGATTGCTACACTTCACATGAAACAATCTAACAATTTCTTTGGCTACTACCTGAACCCTACCTGTTTTGAAGTAAACAGGGACAACTTTTTGGTCCAGTCTTTCAACTTCTCCAAATCGCCATTGACTTGAAGTTCCGTTTGCTGCCAGGTCGTGTCCAAGAGCTGGGCTGACAACCTCGGATGGTTCGGAGTCTCAACCCCTTGGACAAAGGTCTGTGGGGAAAGGATGCATCAGGGAAAGGTGCTGTGGGGTAGGAAGGGTTACATAGTTTAAAAAATCCATATGCAGCTGGTAGGCTCTGCTGCACGTTCACGATTCTTGGATTCAGCCTGCAACTAAACAGGACCAAACAAAAATATAGCAAAGGGGGAATGATCAATGGAGATCTACCTTGGGGAGAATTTAGACAGATTGGAATTTCAGTTCGTTGCCTTCAGGGTGTAGGTATCCAAGGCTGATTGGAATATCGAGATCTTGCTAGCATCAGCTGGTGGCACCATGTTTTCCAGCATAGATAGCAGGTCTGCATCTCCATGTCGGAGCAAAAACCTTGATTGACAACATTTTTTGAACTGTAATTGAAACCGCCACAGTTATGCTTCAAAGGTATGTTTTTTCAAGATTGGACCAGCTGACTTTTTTGTGGGTCCCGAGACTGAGACTTTTAGGGACCCACAAACTGTGGGGTATCTCCACTGCACATTATCAGCGGGGCCACTAAAAAAACATACCAGGTTAGTCCTAGTTACGCCTTCTCAATTTCAGGGAATTGTTCTTTCGCAAAATCTTGTCGAACTTGGCCCAAGAAGTTGTCATGAGCCGCAACGAATGCACAGGATACACGCTGCAAACATTCCTCAGCTAGAAATGACATTGATTTCAAATTAACTTGGTAGAGACGGAAGGGTGTTGTCAAGACTTGGGATTACTTATTGAAAGCCACAAAAGACCTATTAGCCGAGTGGGTTACCAAAAGCCCCAAAGGACAACGCTACCAAGGATCCACATCCTTAACACCCCAAGCTTTCCGACCTTTCACAGGCATCCCTTGGAAATCCATTTCCAGCCGCTTCACAAGTAAAGCCAAGGACTGTGCCGAGTTTGTGAGAACATTCTGCCACGGCAGCAAGGTGCCGCTTGCCGAGGAATGGGACATATTGAAAAGTTTTGCAGAGATAGCTTCGTGGGTGATGAATTTGTGCATCGTGTAGGTCCTACATGGGAGAATTCATTGGGGAAGTTAATGAAAAGATCAAAAAATAAGAATACATGTAAAAAAACAAACGACGGCATCCACCCTGTTAGCGCCAAAACTTTGGGCTGGGCCATTCCTGACCAGCGAAGTCAATTTCTCTTTCACATCCACTGGCACAAACTTCAGCAGGTTGATTGCTGTACCAGACTCGTGTTTCCCCAGAGCATAAGCTTGTGCAAATGAGGAGACACTATCATGGGCCTAAATCAGGGGACAAGATTTGTGTGGTGTGAAACTAAAGCTTCCCACTTTTAGACGACAAAAGATATGTGCTCATAAGAGGAAGTATCGGTATACCCCAAAAAAGAAACCACGCCTCAAGCTGACGGATGCAACCATCATCACTCATTCCAGATCGAACCAAGAACTCCAACTGGTAGAGTAGATTGAAACATTTTGGACGGCGCCGGAGGTTGCTGGCGCAGGAAACTCCTGGGCCCATTGTAATTTTGGGGGTTCAGCAATGATGGAAAATATGGAAAAATCACACTTCATATCATTTCATTGTCAGCTTTAACATTATGCAGCTTTATTATCTCGAGATAAGCTCCTCGATTGGTGTTTACCAGCTGGCATGTGTCAGGGGCCACCATGGTTGCAAAGATAGTCGAAAATGACCTGAAGAAGTTGGTTTGGGGATTTGGGGATGTACTATTATATGATTTGAAAAGAACATATTGTATCCAAGGCTATTCACATCAACAAATCTATGTTTTGCGAAGAGGCTTCTTGACATCTTCTGGGAGAACCTGCCAACAAAAGCTCCAATTTGATACAAACAAACATCTTGAGTTGTAGGTAAACTTGAAACAGGTGGTATTTCATGATCTCAAGATGCTGTGAATATCAAATTGCGAGCCTGGCAGAACTCTTCAGATTTGAAAGAAAACCAAAGCACTGCAAGGCAGCACACTGAGCGAGGCCACCCCTTGACAAAGAAGAAACTTTCTGGGGGGGCTATGCCATCATCAGGCATGCCACATTCAGCCGCTTCCAAATCCTTTTTTGGGGATGCCAGCCATGATGGGTCTGCCACAGAAACACACAGATTTTCTGCGCCAGGTATTTCTGGGTTGCTCAAGAATCCATTCAGCACCATGAGCTGGCATAGACGATGTTGATCTTCTTCAAAAAATGCAACAAGTTTCCATCAAAGATAGTAAGGGGGCAGCCAGTGGGAAATGACAGCCATAGGACAGTTTATGGTTTAAGCCAGGGCACGCTATCAGGGGTCCCCCGCAGCCCAAAATCCACCCGATGGACCAAATGTTGTGGTCGTAGAAACGTTGCCCCCAAACTGGCACCCACACTGGTGTGGGCATAACTCCTTAAGCAAAGAGCAAAAGAATATGAAAACATATTGATGTTGGTACGGGTTGGCTATTGATATAACCACTGACACTTAATGCAACAAATGCTTGAGACACCAACACTGCCGGGTCAGGTGGAAAGTGCTCTTCGATGTACTGGAAGAAGGCCACCCGGGTGTCCTGCAATACATTGTGGGATGATAGCATATTCTTTCACCACCACATGACGAAGATCTCTTCACAACATATGAAGGATTCCCACCAAATTACAACTTTTAACCATTCCAGAAGCCAACCTTGTCAGCCAATTGGGTTGTAAGATATTGGTCCAAAGTAATGCCAGCGTCCAAGATGGTTTTCGTCCTTGGGGCTAGGCCAAAGAAGTGTGTTTGTTTCCAAACTCTACTAGCATGCTTTCAAATTGGTTTTGGAAAAATGATGGATGATGATGGAGCCAAGTTCGGTAATTTTAATCCAAAGGTCCCCCATTCATGGAAAAGCCGCATGTGAGGCATTAGAATGGAGTCAGGTGGTGGAAGAGGAAGTTCACCCCCCTTCTTGGCTTTTGCCTCTGGGCCGCCCCCAGCCCCTCCAGACTTCCGCTTCTTCAGAGACACGCCACTTGCCTGGCATCAAGGGTGCCCGGAGACGGATTTTGTGACGAATGGGGATTGTGACCAAAGGTTTTGTGACGGATCCGGACTTGCCGGCAAAACATTTGCGATGGATCGATCATAAATTATTCCAACTTGTGCCGGATCATGAAGTAAGAAGGTGATTTGTGACGATAGAAAACTTGTTGTTTCGATTGTGTGCCGAATTATTAGCCGAGGAAAAGGTATTGTGCCGAATGGCGACCGCAATTTTCACAAATCAAATTGAATCCGGCATTTTGTGACGAGGATTTTTTTGGGGGGGAGGGCAGCAAATTTACGTGGACATCTTCATAAAAATGTTTTAAGGAAAAAGCCAAAAGTAGTGACGAATGTCGCCAACATTAAGCACAAACCCCTAGCAGCACCAAGAAAGTCAAGAGTGTGTTCCCCAAGTTATGGTCAACTTTAAGTTTGGGGGGAGGCCTGGTTGCATTTGTGCCGAGTGTCGACCACATTATTCACAAAACAATCCATTTTCCCAATACCCAGTTTGTTTGGAATGATCCCTTCACAAACCCAACCCCCTGGTACGTTTTTTTGTCCTTCACAAAAGATGTCATTTCCATTGCCATGTTTGCGCTTTGCCAAATACCATTCAACATTCAAATGATACAAAAAATCAGAGTGCTTGAATTGAATCAGATCAATACTTGTTGGCAAGGCACAGCACACGGTGTGAATCCACCACACGGACTAAGATCCTGAAAGACAACTTCTACTGAGATGTAGATTCCATAGGTTCTGAAACAATGCCCAATGCTTCAGACATAGGGACTCCTTGGGCCCATAGCCTAGATGATGCCCTGTACAAAGCCTGCTGAAACACCCCTCTGCCATACCGATCAAGCTCACTGCCTGCCAGTTTCTCGCGAACAAGCTTCAAGGCAGATGGAGCCTGAGGCAGCACGAGGAGATCACATGGACTTCATGGCTGGGGTGGGGTTTGCAATTGGCTAAATAAAAAACTTCAAATTTGAATAAATTTGAAACCAAATTCCTGAACAGCTTCAAGATTTTGACCTCTTGGATGATGCTGAACAGCACCGGCCCCCACAGCTGGTCCCAGGGTTGGGAGTCCCCTCAGGCGAAAGCCATCATTACCATCTAGCTAAAGGCTTGAATGAAGAGAACAAGCAATTTAATGATCTTTCCGTTAAGGAGTTGATAAGGCACTGACCAACTCACGTCAAGTAAGGGATGATGGGCTGGGAATCCACCAGCCAAACTTTCAAGCTCATCAGCGGCTTCATGCATTTCAAAAGGGAACTCACCTAAGGAAACATTTCAAAAGGGAACTCACCTCATGTGTATAATAAGATGTTGCAAGAAGGTGTCGATGATTTCAAATGCTGAGAGTTGGACGCATCAGTGCAGCATATTTTCTGAAAGCTTTGCTCTCTTCAGAGTTTGGGTCCATTGCGTTGTCCAAGTAGACTGCCAAAAGTAACCACCAGAAAACATGAGCAATCTCTTTTGTTGAGAATTTTTATTCATGTCACATTCTGACTTCAAAACCAGGACTAATCCCACAACAGCCTGGCGGAGATAATCCTTGCGCAGATTTGGCCACCGAGGCCGGGAGAAATAGGAGGGGTCGGCCCAACCAATTAACGTCACTCATCCATCGCCGGGTCCTACGGAGCAGAATGGATAGAATGAATGGGATCCTTTTTGGGTTGAATTCAAATTCAAGGCTAGGGGCTCCTTAAGATGACATCTGATGGATGCTGTTGGTAGCCACGTTTCTTCCAGAAGGAGTCATTGATATCATCCCTGGTGAGTCCTGGAACAGGGCCCCTTTAATTTCAAAGGTTGGAACATTTCAAAGGCTATGAATCAGCGAGAAACAAATAGTGTCCTGCATCTTCAAATCGTTCCAGCGGGAAAACATGCGGAGCCCCTACACCCCCAATTCCTTTCAATTGGGCATGTTCCATAAGAGTGGATAGCCAAAGCTCCCTGAAGCGCAGCTTCAATGGTGGTGATGGTGGTGAAGGGGGTGGAGGGTTGAATGTTTTCTTGGTACATAACTCTAGGGTGTGACCCCCAAACTTGCCATCATATTAAAACTGAGCTTCCAGTTTCGGTACTGACTCATCAATACCACTTTGCGAAACTTCTCATATGGACGAACTGCCGGGTTGTCTACAAACTGCTGGAGGCTTTCTCTAAAGGCTTCTGGTACCCAAAGTTCCCGAGACTTCTCCAACCACTTTCGGGCAACAGCAAAGAAGGCATCAATATCCTCATGACTGTGCCCTGAAGATAGAAACGATAGTTCAGATGCTTTCACATGACCAAGTGAAGTTTTGAGGGCCAACATTCGTAAACAAGACATGTTTTTTAGCTCTTTAGAGCTGTTGTCACCCTGTATGGACAGGGTGACCTGCCGCATGTCCACCCTCCTTTGACGTTCCAGCAAAGTTAGTCCTGCAGCAATCACTTCGCAACTTCTGCTTGAATTGGCGCTGACATGATGTGGTGATAGTGCCATCACCATACCGTGCCCGTGACAAAGCATTGTTGTTTTGATCAACCTTGGACGGTTGAAGTTTGCAAATTGCTTTGCCTGCATGGCCTTACTACGGGGCCAGCTGTGCTTTGCTTGGTCCATGCTGTCTAAAATGCATGTGATTGTGACTGGGGCGCTGGAAGATGCATCTAAACGGCTTCGTGCTCTAGATAAATAGTAGATCTGCCTATCAGCGCGTTGCCGTTTGAGATGCCTGTCAAGCTCAGTTCGTTGACATCTTTGCGCTGCTGGATTGTTCCCCACCCTCTTTAGAATCATCCTATGTTTCAAGCATTGCCCACACTTTGCATGATGGGAATCAAATCGTATGCGCAGGAGCCCTTTGAAGTATTGCTGCCAAACCTGCAGTCCCAAAAAACTGCTGCCATCAGTTTTCTGCCCCAAGCGGAAAACAGCTCAATATTTTTCTCAAATAATATAAGAAAATGTTGCCTAAAACCTAAGCAAGAAACGGAGGAGAGCAACTTCTTGCTGATAGTATGCTGGGGGTAAAGTGCTTGGCATTGGGCATGGTACTCTCGGATGGTTCCGGGCGGCAAGTGCTTGACATTATCACGATCCATTTCTGGGGGGTCGAATCGGTCTTTCCGTTGTCGGGGCCGTTTGTTGGAGTTGATGCCATCCGGCAAACACTCCGCTGTTTCTTCATAAAGTTTGGTCAAGAACTGGTGTACGCATTCAGCCTTTGGACCCATTGGTTGTTCGCCCCTAGGACAAAACCGTAAATCAAATGGGCAGGATGCTTCCCCATTTTTGGTAGCTTTGTAGATGGTGCGAAAGCGACTCTTTCCAATTGATACAAACTTCATAAACCCACGGGTGCACATAGGCTGGTTCTTCCAAACAATACCCCGGACGCCTCGACAGGTGGCGGAAACGTTCTCTTTCAGTGTGTGGAAGACCTCATGCTGGGGCCACAGGCAAAATAAAACAGATCTGGTCAGGGGAGGAAGTGGAGGGTAACCAGCAGGATTTTACTTAGACGGATGTCCCAACTTCTGAAACTTAAAGATGATTCATCAAGTACAATGACTCAGTTTCTGACCCAATTATCTTTCTCCAGTTTCTTCAGCTGGAAGAGGTTCTTGCGTAAAGAAAGCCACTCACCAAGTAAAGGGTTGGATCGAAAGGGCTTGAAACAATCCAGGGTGCACCCACACCGACCATTGATGACATTCATCAAACCTGCGAGATCCAAATGTTTCTCGCCCGCAACCTTCTTCCTGAAGCCAACCCGAGGCCTTCGCCGAGGGAGCAAGGGTGGGAGCTTTTGGTGGGCAGGGGACAAAAGTTTCATCGTCGCTCAAAGTAGACACAGCTTCCAAATCTGTCATTGGTAGTGGCCCCAAGGATCAAAGATCAACCATGGACAGCCCCACCGTCCATTGCCCCGGGCCCGGCATTCACAATCAAAGTAGCTTTAAAGCATTAAGTGTTTGATCTGACTCATAAAACCCACTGGGGGATGCTATCAGATTTGCTTGGAGATTGGCTTCAGGAATGCTAAAGGCCTTTGTATAAAGGTATTATATAGGCTAGAATTCAAATTGTGCAACTGAAGTTTGTCGTGTTTGTCAAGGTATTCGGATTGACGTTGTACCTTTCTTTAAGAGCCGGGCTGCGAACGGGCTAAAACTGAAAATATTTTTCAACAGAGATGGAATGGCAATTTTCAAGTTCCAAGATCGAAACACCTTAAGCGAGTCAGACACACGTTTGTGCTTGGTGATCTTGTTCAAGATTGGGTGAGAGCCACATAAGCAAGGCAGTTGCAAGGTGAATAACTCAAAGCTGGGTTCAACTTGCTTCCAGTCAATTCCAAAATTGGATCAAGCTACCAGAATCAGACCTGTTTTCTGCAAACATTCGAGGTTCTGATCATCAATGCAATTTGAATTTCCAAGATTCAATCTTAGATAAGATCAGTCACCAGGCTTGAAATCAAGCCCAGTTAGAAAATGGGGCTGCGGGAAATGACATTGGCCCCAAAGTTTGCCATTGCGGGCACCACAACATTGCCCAAAGCCTTCAACCGGGCCTGGGTCAGGCCATCCATTTTAGGCTGGAGCCAATCCTTCAATGGAGGCTTCTGAGACAAAGCCATCCACGGTTTTTTGCGGAGCTTCTTCATAGCATCATCGCGCATCAGGTTTTGGTCCTAGCATCATTGGTCATCATTACTTGTTATCATGGGGTAGAAAATGATCATAGGTGTTATGCTAAAAACACTTTAGATACTATTTGATTCTCCTTGAAGAAATTGAAGCCGGGCTTGCAGATCAAAATGAACACCCGCTCACGCCATATCTTAGTCATGTGGTTGGGACAGGTGACCGGTGTTAGAGACATGGGAACAAAACTATTTGTGGTTGGGGCTAAGGGCTTAGCGGGTGCTCCAATTTCTTCTCCATTGACTGCTGCATAAAGTCAGTTGGAGCCCCCTTCGGGAAGCTTCCTGCCAAGCCAAGGAATTTGAATAGAATTTCTCAATGATATACTCCATGACTTCCCTCATGTCAGCTGACAGGAGATTGGAAACATTCTCCATGTACATGAACTTCCTAAGTTCGCAGTGAGGTTCAATGGCCCGTATCGATGAATCAGCTTAGTTAAACTTCATAACAGTAGTTTTTCAAAGTCAAAGATTCACGGAAGGGCGTTCATCCCAAAGGCGCCAGCTTTCTTTCACCAATGCTGTACGACCATCTTGAAGAGCCAACTTACATCCAGCTTTGCATGTCACCTGCAACACATGGTAGGTGGGGTGATGAACTGCGAGAATTCTAAATTTCAAAATTCATCAGATACTCATAGTAAACCCAGCCTGACAGGGGAACCGCAGGAGCATCCCATCAGGGTCCTCCCCCTCCCACCCCTTCAACGTGAAGGTTCTCACATCGGGGTGCACTTCAGCTTGACGTGCGAGCCTCTCAGCGGCCCGTTCCCGGATAATGGATGCGCAGAATTGATCAGCTTCGACCTCAACAGAACCATGAACATATTGTGTGAAGACTTGAAGGGAATATAGATATCGCTAAGAGTTTGCATTTAGGTTCCAGCATATTGGATTGCCTTCACCATCCTAGGGAGTGGAGGGCTTGGGGAAGGGATGAATTTCAATTGATTATTTGTAAAACGGCCCATAAGTTGAGGGGTGTACGGGCGTAAGCCAAGTTCCAATCCAAGGCAGCCGCTGAACAGTGAGATAATCTTGAAGGGAGGTACCTCTGTTTCAAAGAAAATCCTTTCTTGATCTTTCTTGACCCACCCGACTGATCCAGCCTTCGGCTCTCCAAGCAAGGAGACAAAGTGGGGTGAGGATGGGTGAGGAAGATTGGGTTTTTGTGTGCTAGTCACTAGATGCCTGCCATGGACTCAGCAATTTCTGCTGAGGCTACCAATCCTTTCTTCTGACCAGCTTTTTGGCAGGCTGCACCATAATCCCACCACCAAAACACCTGATTTGCGAAGTCCTGCAACAACTGATGATAACATTGGAGGTGAATCTACAGAAACTGCCAAACATTGTTGAAGCATTCAGTGTTGGGCAAATGTATTGCAACAGCTCCAGTCCCGGCACCCTCGAACCGACAAAAAATGAAGGTTGGCTTTGGTGGTAGCTCCAAACACTCCTCAATCAAAACAGTTCCCGGTTTTGCTTTGAATTTAAAACATGAATAGATATGATTGGACATCAGGACAGCAAGTATCTAAGCAGTAGACTCACTGTGCCGAAGGCATGTACTGTCACCGGTTTTTCCACCAACTTTCCCTTCTTGGGAAGCCGGGAACCTTTCTTGGGCTGCTTCGGGGGAACCTTGTAAGGCAATGACAGATGTGGGATGGGTGCCAAAAAAAAGTGATGACACATATTTACCATGAACTGAACTTTATCACATGCACTTTTAGAAACGCGACCAAAGGGCAAGGCATATGTTCAACTGGTTGTCCGGCTTTTCTTGTGGCAAAAACAGCGGCTGGAACCATCTAACTGTACGTGCCATACGTGCGAAGTAGCCCAGGTGTGACAAGCGTGTCTGGCAATCAAAGGGAATATCCAAATGGAAAACGAACTAGCAAACACAGCGCAAAACTGTACATCACAAAGATGATTTTTGATTGCGCCTTCTCATTCCATATTTTTCTTTCACCATGGTCTTCTTGAGCTTGGGGTTGAGGTGGAGGCATAGGTTCATCACTTAGTTGTTGAAGCACAGGGATGACAATAGTTCCCGGCTCACTTAACGCGTTTACATCCTGCAACCCAGCCATTGCTCCCAAAGACACCCAATGGACCACTGACAACTGACGTTGCTTGGGTTTCCGAAACGCAGCAAAGTGCAACATGTTGCAAAGGTGCCGCATGCTGGAAAGATGTTGCTGCAAGTGTTCGGCATCAGGCAACTTGCAACTGACACATTGTTTTGACCAGTCAGATACCCCATCTTAGCTGTCATTCATATGAAGCAGTTCACTGTGTGAACCTGCAAAACCCCTAAACTTCTATTATTGGTGGCCGTTTTTTGGGCGCCCAGGTGTGACAAGAAGGTGGGATTATAATCATAGCAGGATAAGCGTGCTTTAGCACGAGCCAGCACGCTCGCGAGGAAGTTCACGAGGCAGTCCACGAGGAAGTCCGCTCGCGAGGAACCTGAAATCGAAGGGGATGAGGGATTCTGAGGTTAAAACAGCATTGACCACCACTTGACAAAACGCCCGACGCTGAATAAGACTATCTGGGAAGAAACTGATCAATCCCTAAGGGTTGGCAAATAGAAACATTCATATGGGGACCTGACGGCTGCTGGGAAATGAAGAAGCCCTTCACTTGACATTGAACCATCATTAGAGAAAAGGTCCACCTGTCCAAAGAATTAATTTACAAATTTTGGTTGATGGGAAGCGAGGAGCAAAACATAACAAAAAAACAGCGCCTCAGAAAGTGGAATTGTATCATCTTCATCGAATCCGCCCTTAGACCATGAATTTAAATGACCAAAGTTGAAACATCATGAGATACATTGCTTCAGTGGTGAAATGAGGGTTGGGCTGTTGGAGGGGTAGGGCGAATGAGTTGCTGGCAGGCGATGACAGGTGATTCATCATCACATGACCAATCCAGAATAGGTGCCTTAGTTTGAATTTTGTACTCACATCCATTTGATTGATGATGGAAATGGATGTTGAATCAGCCTACCTTTTCAAATACCAATGTTTTAAGATGCATTGGCGAGATACTGACCTCCGGAATGTGGGTTTGGGCGACATACATTCCATTGACACTGCTGTCATAGGGGGCCCACCCACGACCTATAGTGGCAAAGGGGGTGTTTCTCGAAGATTGGATCTAGAAATACCTAGAATGAAAAATTCAATGTTGAATTTGGGAAATCAAACACCGGAGATTTCAGCAAAGATAAATTAGCAAACAAGATGAGAGTAATCACCACTCACTGAGAAGTAGGCTCCAGCATTTTGGTTCGGGCTGAGGATACGCGCGCCACTCGACGAAGTTTCAAAGTCCTGGAGGAGCCAGAACGTGGCAGAATTGGAAATGGGAAAGGGGGAAAAGAAACTAAACAACACGCCATTTTTTCACACTCCTTTTCTAAATATTGACTCGCCATCCCTTTTTTCCAACCTTTTTTTCCAATCTTTTTCACACCGTCGTGATTTCATACCCAGTTCATCCTGGCATCCGTCAGGGCCTTGATAGCCAGCTGAGCTAAATTTGAAGGGGGAACTCTACGACATTTCTTCGGCATCGCTTTGGGTTGAATCGACGGAGTGTCATCATTGCCATCCCAACGGCGCTTGCCCCACCACTGCTCCCGTTGGTGGTCTTTTTCATGATGATGTTGTTGGTGATCATGATTTTCATCATAGCCATCATCTTCTTGGGTCCCATGGGGCTGCTTTTCTCCTGGTCAGGGGTTCCGGTTAAAATACTAGTTAATGGTCAAATCCGAGAGATTGAAACTAAGGTTTGTAAGTCATCAAGGGTGAAGAATTTGTGAGAAACCAAGAGATGATGCTAAAAGCACACATGTTTTTTGTCCACCAGTCCTGACATCATCCAACCGCCCCAACTTGGATACTCATCAAACGACTCCAGCCACTCTGGACCTTTGGAAACATCACCACCACTTTCCGAAGCCGGTTTCGCATCCGGTAGGGGCTTCCTATCACCCCAAGTTTCATCTTCGGTGCCTTCATCATGACCATCATTGGGGGGCCAAGTGTCATCTTCGGTGCCCTCCTTCCCCTCATGATCCGGCCCTTCAAGAGGATCCTGTTCCCTCCATCCATAATTTTTGTCCCATCCGGGATCGCCGCATTCCTCCTCCCATTTTTTCCAATTTTTCCCCCATTCACCCTCCTCCTTCCTCCACCATTTCCACGCTACATCATCATTTGTTGGGGGGGATTCTGGACTGCGTTTGTTGTTTCGTGATGGCGGGGGCATCATATGATCTTGAGACAAAATGGCATCCGGAGCCGGAGAAGATCAAATGAGAAAAAGACCAGGAAAGATAGGTATCACGCACCTATGACGGCAAGAGATGCTTTGAATGATCTTGGATTTCAATTGGCTCTTGAGAAGCAGTTGGATCATCAAACATGCATTGAACATGGACTTCCAGCTGAAGATGAAGCTGAGAGAATTGATGAACTGGGAAAATTAGATGACCCAGGTGTTGAAGAACAACCCCAAGATCGACGTGAGGTTGCAAGTCCAACTGAAGTAGAAAAGATGTTTGATCAAGAAGGAGAGATGTTGGACGAGATACCGTTGCCAAACTTGCCAAAGGATGAGCGTGAGAGAGGAGAGCAATGGCTCAAGTTGCCAAGAGCAACGAGGATTGCAGTAAGGAGACTGCATCGGCAGTTTGGACATGTGCCAAACAGAGTTTTGGTTCAGATCCTGAGAGCCTCAAATGCCGAGGCTGATTTCATCAAAGCTGCAAGGACGTTGAGATGTGAAGGATGTGACGCTGTGCATCCAAAGCCACAGACACAGAAAGTCACACTTCCAAGATCCTTGAGCTTCAATGACTCAGTTGGAGTTGACATCTTTGAGGTGAAGGATGCAAACGGAGAACGATACTCTGTGTTCTCAATGGTGGATCAAGGAACATGTTTTCACCAAGCCACCATGATCAAAGTAGGTGGAAGCCAAGCTACATCAAGGGAATGTTTGAAGGCATTTCAGAACACTTGGATGAATTGGGCAGGACCTCCAAGAGAAGTTGTGTCAATGAATTGGGCAGGACCTCCAAGATGTCAGACAGGGGTTTGCGCAACAGAGGAGAAGTCTCGAAAGAACTATCCTCAATGCGTTGCCAAATCACCCAGATTGGAGTAGAAAGCCCAGAGCAGCTTGGCCGTACTGAAAGACACGGAGGATTGTTGAAAGCTATGGTGATACGTGTCATAGCAGAGCTGCAACTTGTTGGCAAAGAAGCAATCCAACATGTACTCACCCAGTCTGTGATGACCAAGAACAGTCTATCTCGGGTGAAGGGATTTGCACCAAGCCAATGGGTGTTAGGAAAGCTTCCAAAGGAATCAGGAACAGAACCGTTATGGATGAAGAGAATTGGGCAGACTTGCGAGCACTGACTGCAGCTGAAGACCCAACTTTGGAGTTTGGGCAGATTGCAAAGATCCGTGAGAAGGCCAGGAAGGCATTTGTCGGAGCGGATATGTCCTCAAGAGTCCGAAGAGCTATCTTGAGGAAGAGCGCGCCAATCTCAAAGGAATATGGTGTTGGAGATCTTGTTTGTTTCCCGACTGATCAACTGGGATGGTCCTCGGTTTCTCGGATCATTGGCTTTGATGGAGCAAAGGTAGTTTGGGTGCTGTGCAAAGGAACGCCAGCTTGTGTAGCACTTGACAGGTTGAGACCAGCAAATGCAAGTGAAGCACTGGCGCACCAGTACTTAAATGGTCAAAAGCCATTTGTGTTTGGAAGTGGTCAACAAGGATACGTTGACGTGGACCGAGACCTTCCGACAGTCCCGGAAGCAGAAAGAGAAGATGAAGAAGAAGACAGCGGAAGTGATGGTGGTGATTCTTCAGGCCCATCACTATCTCCACCACGGCAAGAGAGATTGCCACAAGACGTCCCGATTGAATCGACGAAGATGAAGACATGAGCCGGGAAACGACGGGAGAGCCAGAGATGGAGCACATTCCGTCGTCAAGGCGGAGAAGTGCAGAATCAATTGCTGAAGGACCGTTGACATCACGGAGGAGAATATCGTCAAGTGGACAGTCGCCGACAGAGTCACGGGCGACAGAGTCACGGGCGGAACGACCCTGACGGAAGTATGGAGAAGGACGGGAACCACAGGTTCTGGAGTAGAACTAGCAGGAAGAGGCTATGGCCAGACGAATATGGCAACAGTGGCATTATGATGAGAAGATGGGTGTCCTCATCCGTGAGCACAAGACACCAAGGATTGCATTATTCAAGCTTTGAACATTATTTTGGCCTGGGCGGCAAGTTTTTCTCTGAGGATCAGGTCCATCGACATTACAAATGCATACTTCCATGGAGAAAAGATGGATAGATTGATGTTGCTGAGGTTACCACGTGGAGGTCTTCCAGAGCCGGAGATACCTGAAGCTGCAATGATGCTGGCAAGAGTGCCAATTTATGGTACTAAGGATGCAGGAAGGAGATTCTGGCTAAAGCTGAAGGGAACTATTGTGACCATTGGGATGAGACAGAACTCGCAATGTCCAGCACTGTTTACATACAGCGAAGATGGAGACATCAAAGTCATGATGGGAACACATGTGGATGACATTTTGTTCTCATGCAAGCCAGGATAGGAACAGTTCGTGCAGAAGATACAGGAAGCGTTCCAAGTTGAAGATTCAAATGTTTCAGAAGGAGAGTTCCGATTTTGTGGAAGAGAAATCGCACAAGGAGAAGAAGGAAGCATCAAGATTACTTGCAAGTCCACAGCTGAGAAGATAGAACCTATCTCGTATAGGACAGGAGTGAGGAAGACAGAGCTAGCGAATGATGCAGAGAAATCACAGCTGAGATCAGTTGTTGGTTCGTTGGCTTGGGTAGCACGACAAGCCAGACCTGACTTATCATATCGT
>OMLO01002122.1_pt1 | contig 15765 bp, 19 predicted proteins | sample 1674811 | NCBI WGS metagenome assembly OMLO01 (sample SAMN06265003, study PRJEB25207) | coral metagenome | isolation source: Coral host | place: Mexico:La Bocana,Puerto Morelos, Mexico | collected 2008-11-13 | reverse complement strand
TTGAACAATGAGCTGGTTCTCATCGTACTTCAAAAGAAGAGGCAACAGCGGTGGAGCTCACTCAACGAGGCAGCAGCCAACAGCATGCCCGATGGAATACCCCACCCATGGACGGTGGATCCACCGTCATCATCATCAGCTGTTGCGGCGCCCAAAGAGAAACCTAAGGTCTTGTCGTAGCCCGTCCAAAATGTGCCAGCAAAAAGTTTTTGGATCAGGAACAAAGTAGATGGCGCAGCTACGCAAAACTCCTAAATTCATGGTTCTCTTATATAGTATAGTGCCTATAATCATAAATCTACAAAACTACAATAATACACAGGAATTGTGCAAAAAACACCTGGGTTTGTGGGTATCTACTTCGACTCCAGGATACGACGCAACCAGCTGACCATGGCACCTGTGCGGACACTTCACCAGCTGACAAGAAACGCGTCTGCACCGTTCCTTGGCACTTTTGGTCGACTCCTCTCTAGCGGTGTGGAAGGGATCCTGAAAATTCAGCCAAGTTTTGCAAGATACATTACTCTATAGACTCCATAACATACAGATATATAATAATATATAATAGATCACATCTATGAACTCACCTATTCCTTTACTTTTGTTTTTCAATATGGCTTCACTTTGAGGGGTCATTCATTTTATTTATTATACAAAAGCCAGTAGCAGGGTCTGACCCTTTGGAGACAATCACTACTCTTTTATATCCCAGTGCAAAGAATAAAAGTTGTGTCAAGTGTCAAGTGTCAAGTCTATTCCAGAAATTGACGACTCAAACCACTTCCAAGGTTTGAAAGTCAATAGCCATCCCCAAAAAAACCTCGGACCTCGGCAGATTTCATCCATTTTTGCTACGACAAGGGCAACCTTTTTTTTTTGGCCAAGGCGCCACCTTTCTGGATGAATGCAAACAACAAGCGTCCATCGGACAACTTGACTGCATCGGCGGCCACGAGCTCAGCCTGAGATGATGGTTCCGGCTGGTTCACCTACAGCCATCACCTATGAAAAGAAAGGAAAATGATCGATTCACCAAAGCTCCAAAAAAATTATGTGCAAAATGCTAATTTTCAGGGGTTTATGTTTTTCGGTCCAGAGAAAAGAATATGAAGGGACAAAAAAAAGACATCCCCATCACACTGAGAGTTGGACGTGCAGGTCTAAAGTGGCATTATCACAAAAGCTAAAGTACTCATTTCCTGTCTTTTGACATATCCTGCCTACACACATGCCAGAGGATACATATCCAAAAAGACTTGGTCACAAAATCGACATGTCAAGAGTTGTGTTGTGCAAGTACTGTATTTCTTAACGTTGGAAGCTCCTAAACAATTCTTTGATGAAGCCGCTTCTTGTCAGATCACCCAAATCCCCAGACGCGCCTCCGCCCAAGCCACTTCCTTACATGCAGAGACATGTCCATCAGCGCTGACACCACAGACCTGGCAGCTTCTCATAGCTTCCCATGAATCTTTGGAAATAGGACTTAGGAGCTTCTCATTTTATGTCTTTTCATATCTCACTAGCGTCAACAGTGGAACAGTTTCAAAAAAAATCCCTTGCATAAATCAACTCTTTTCGTAACTTTGACCTTAGTGCTGAGCTCACCAGCTGTACACTCTCCCTTGTGTGAAGGGAATACAATCCGTATACATAAATCAACCAACCACGGTTTTTGCTCATGGCTCAGTTTGATAGTCTTTCTCCGCCCTTTCTCCCGTAATTTATGAGGGGAATTTGGCGACCTCCAGCAATCGAAATGGAATCCAAAAGGGGCCCATGAAGCCAGGTCATTAAATGATTGGTTGATTTTAGACTACGGAAAAGGTAAGATCCAACTTATGCCCCAAATAGACCAAGATGAATCCAAGACATATCGAAAAGGGCCTCTATTTTGAAATTTTGGGACCAAATTTTAAGGACACACATCTTCACACAATTTCCTTACGGTAAAAAAAAAAGAAAGAAAAAACAAATGAAAAGGACACCAGCGTAGACCCCAAACAGAATGCCCCAAAATAGATAGTTCATGTCATCCAATAACAAACACACGAAGAGGCAAGCAGAGGGCAGCAAAACAAGCCACCCATCCAGAATCCAGACAATCAGAAAGATATTTGGGTACACAAATGGATGAGAGCATCAATTCCAGCCCACCAAGAGGAAGGGGGACACATGACCATCCAAACAGAATGGAGAAAATGACTGCAAGCACTGACACCATCACCTAGACCGGGAGACAAACGCAAAGGATGCAGATTGTGAAAGTGGGCAAGGAAAAATTAACCTAAACCTCAAAGTGGGAAAGCATGGACACCACCCAAACCATGGTGGATGCTATAAAGAATGGAAAACCAAAACGGAAGACAAAAATGTCCAAAGGTCCGGGACATCACTGAGGCTGAAAGCAGCCTTCAAGTCATGCCACACCATGGGCCCCTTTTCAATTCAGTAAGCACCTCAAGGGCCAACTGTTTAGGGAAAAAAATTGTTCCCCATGTTATTCTAAAAATTCCATCCCCATTTCCCAGATTTTCCCATGATATCTCGGCCTTGGCAATGCTATTTTTCCAGCTGGTTGCAAATAGGTGAAGGTGCTTGGTGTCTGAGGCCCTGAAGGTAAAGAAACAGATCCCACGAAGGAGTTGTAGCCAGTCTCCAGCACCTTCCAAGGCAAACTGCTACAGTGGTTGACAACTTCGAAGAAGAGACTGTTGATGGCAACCAGAAATCCCAAGGCCAACCACCGTTTGGATGGTGCTAAAAACCTTGTAAATAATGGGATAACCTACCAACCTCATCTGGTTTTCAACCGCCGGATTTCTGGTTTGCCATCAACAGGATCACCCAACAAAGCCCAAAAAGGTCATTCCAAGCTACCGTAGGTTCTCCAACCGCAGTCATCTGATGCGTGGAGGGATGCAAACGAACCAATGACATTTTCGTCTTCTTCTCGGCTCCAGAGTAATAGGAGTAAGCAAAAAGGTTTTGAGACACCAGGGCCTCAGTAAAACACATAAATAAAATGTGAAGCAAAGGCAATGCTACACAAAACAATGGTAGGCACTTAATGATTTATGTTAAAACATGTAAAAAAAAATGTCATCCCCACCTTTTTGGAAGCCTTTTTTTGCACATCTCAAGAAAATTTCCATAGGGGTTAGGGTATTTTCGAGATTCTGGACGCATGTTCTTGCAGGCTGAGACTCTGCAAAGCACTGAGAGTTTGTGTCTTGTAGAATGTATGAAGGTTCTTGTTGAGGCCATATCTCACAAGAATATGTACATATGCATATATTATATATCTATACACATGTCACAGGTTCAACCGGCCCCTCACTCACAAATTTCTCAAAACCCAACCAATCTGCATTTCCTGGGCCCAACATCCTTCCCCACGGTGCTTAGCTCCCGGCGCTTAGCTCCCCCCCGGTGGTAAAAAACCCATGATGCAACAGCTTGTACCGTTGGCCAAGACACCAAGTCACGCAGATACATGTCTGGCCTCTTGGTTTCCATCACAAAGTAATGGGAGCTAATCGCCAACAAATCATCTTCCTCAAGGCCGACACATTGCCAAAAAAGACGAAGAAAAAAAAACAACAAATCCAGCTCCACACAAAAAAAGGAACAACGAACCCAGGCTCCTCTTTAAAAGTAATAAACATGGAATTTTGAAAAAATGCTAAGCAAAAACCAGGGGGAAGTGAAGTTTTCACGGGGAAAGTCAGGTTGTTGAAACAACCGCGGTTGTTGCCAGGCATCTGAAAGTCTCATCCATGTCGCTGATAGCTCCTGGTCCAACAAGGAGAGATACCAATTTCTGTAAACCAACATTGATGATTCGGAAATCCGGCGAGAAAACCACCTGGGATGTATAAAACGCTACAAATCATGGGATATTTACCATATCAACCACCAGTTGATATGGAGAATCTCCCATTTTTCATATGGTTTCATAGAAAACAGGTGTTTAGCCGGAATTCTGAACCATCAACAGTCGTAATGGAAATCACCCCCCTCTTACAACAGGAAATTTATTTGTCCACGCAAATGGTGCCTCTGTTCCTCTTGTCATGTTAGATGTCCGGAGATCTGCGACATCCCAACACTTAAAGGTTTGCTGCACTGCTCTTACTGTAGATGATTTTCGGATATGGGGGTGAACCCTAAAATGGTGGGTTTCCCCAACAACCATGGGTTTTCCTACTAAAAATGATCATTTTGGGGTGTTTTGGGGGGAAACACCCATATGTAGTTGTAGCTCTAACGGAATTGTTTGCCCCTCTAGCGCTGCACCCCCCCAATCCTTGGAAGTTGCTCCAATCTCCTCTTTGGATGGGAGTTGGCGGAAAGCCACTACAAAGGAGTCCTGAGTTTTCAGCCAGCATTGGAGATGATAGAACCAGCTGGCTGGAGAAGTTTTGATGCTAAAAAAATGCCTCAAAATTTTTGATGATCCGAAAAATGTCCAATGAATAAGCACTCCTAGTTTCCACCTCCCCCGGCTTCCATCCCAACCATCGCCTCGGTCAGCTTGGTTGCAGCGAGGTGTGACATTGACACCTTGGCCTTGGTCGCCGCGTTCAACGGAAAAATGCCCGCGCCCCAGGTGTATCAAGTTAGGGGGTAGGTCATTTTTAACAAAACATCCATATTTTTTGGTGGGTTTTGTATGCCCAGTTATACCTGTATGGTCATTTGGGAAGTGTTACCACCACGCTTAGTTCCAACGAATTTACAACTTGTAGACTTAGACACTAATTCTGAAGGTAGGTTCCACTACCAAAAACTCATTTCAATATCATAGATACGCTTGAAGTGCGAAACCCTCCAGCTAGTAACAGTAGGCAACTGTTGAGCTTACATCTTTAGTCAGGGATCCTGAACTAAATCTGCGGAAATGCCACTGTTACTGGGGGGGAGCATCTCAAGAGATACCAATGTTATCCAATGTTCATATAAATTGTTTTTGGGGTGAAAAAAAAGGGGGGAAATCTGACATCACAAATACCCCCCCAAAACAAACGGTTTCACGTTGCGGGTGTGACCAGTGACAGTGACGCGCTTTTCAACGTGGCCAAGTCGCTCCAAAGCGATATTTTCCAAGAAGGTTCACCCCTTCGGAGACTTGAACCACCACCGCACGGCCTCGGAGATCAGGCATTTCTGAACAGCAGGCTGTGACAGGGAAAAAATGGCCCAAAAAAACCTATGCCGAAACCCCCCCCCAAAAAAGGCCTCCCATGGTTTCACCAAACAAGCATACCACCCGGGAGGCAGAGAGTGGAACCAGTTCCACTGTCCTTGGTTATGCAAATTTTGCATTACAATGTCAGTCGCGCTGGTCATCAAATCAAATAGAAACACAGGGCATAGTTGGAAAAAAATCCACAACGACTTTGTGAACATCTGACTTCCGGAAATCGATTCAAATCATTTCAAATCACCTGTATACATATATGTGTATATGAAATGTTGGTGAGAGTCTGTTGAAGCTCTTTCGCCAGCAAATAAGGCGAACTCATCTCTACCTCTCACGGCTGTGGAATTTGAATCTGATTCATGGGGTCACTTGGTTCACTTGGTTGCCATGCTGGCTGGTTCCGGATTTCTCGGCCTTTGATTTTCATGATTCTCCCTTTTTCACCACGATGATTCTCACGCCTTGAAGCCAGTCAAATCGGATTTGTCCAGCTGGCCAGTGACCAAATAGCCTGTAGTACTGCTGCGATTTTTCTTTGGTCCAAAAGGAACAATCAAAACCAAGCCATTGGATTTTTTCGAATCAACCAAACTCCTGAAACAAATCAACTGTTGATGCCTGAAATCCTGCACCAGTTGATATGTAGTCTATCCCACGATTTACACGGTTTTATACACCCCAGGTTGTGCAGGATTTCTTCCATCAACAGAAGGATTCTGGTTCTTTCATCGATTTGCGCTTCAGTTTCAACCCTCCCCACCTGCACCCTCCTCCTCGGAGTCTCGATATGCAACCAGCAGTTTCCCGCCAAGCGTTACCTCAGAGGGCAATGTCATCAATTGAAAGCTTCCGGTAACTTTCATTTAAACCAATTCTGCAGGGAAACCAGAAAATATGTGTATTCACAACCTATGTATATGTATATATATATATATATTATAGATTATGTATGTATCTGAATCTATACTATATTATATTGGCCCAAAAAAAAACATATGTTTCAAACAAGAATAATCATATTGACATGTATTTACAGTGTTTTGTGCACGTTTTGGCCTCTAAGTTTTAACACTTTGTTTGGGGGTCACTATATATACAATTCGAAGAAACTGAAAAACAACCCCGATGGGGAGAATCTGAGCTTTCACTGTGTCTTTGGGAAGGCAGTTTTTCAGCTTTCCAGTTTCTACTCCCGAATAGTTCTGTGTCAGTTTTTCATGTTTTCACTTTTTACTACTCCCGAGATGTTCCGGAACTCCTCCGAAATGTTCCCGAACTTTAATTTTCCATAATGAAAAAACCTCAAAAACTGCCGAACTGAAAAACAAGTGTGGAGAACCTGAGCTTCTACTATGTGTTTGGGAATGATAGTTTTCAGTCTGTATTCTGAAAGGTTTCGGAAACATTTCTATTTTACAACAAATCTAATGATAGTATATAAAGACAAAACAGATGGGCGACCAATCTTTTTTTCTTACAGGCGGAAAACCCGGCAGTGATTGTATCTACCCATCTTATCACACAGACTGATGAAAAGAAGGGGAAACAAACGTACAATGGATAGACTATAAGCGAGAAATATTGTTGACACATGATGATAAAATGGTTCATTCAGCAACTAAGATGAGGCCCAAGCAAGCTAAAAAAACACAAAGACCATTTACAAGCAACGACTAATATGAGAATCCCAGCAGAAATATCAACGGAAGACCAAGTAAGATATCTATATAAAAACCTTACAATTATAAATAAGTTTACAGCAATGGCAAGTAATATCATCCAACTAACAGGATTGTAGCAAGAAAGCCTTGCAAGCGCAACACAGGCAAATAAAAGCAGATTGATGAACTGATTCTGTCTTGTCTCCCTTCAAAGCAATGTCAAAACATTTGTTTCAGAGTGTATATCTCATACAATTGTTCATTTATAGTTGATAGTGACCGTCGTCAATCTCAAAGCTTTCACCCCTTCATCTTGCAGCTTGGCAGCTAACTTTGGAGCAAAGGCTGCCCCCGTAGAGGAGAAGAGTTGCCAGTCGCCCCACTCAACATCCGTGGATTTCACGTTACCCACAGTGAGAAAGCCCTGATTACTACGCAACCTGAGCATCAGAAAATGTCAAGAAAATCACCAAAGATGGGCCTACATCTTTTAGGGATGTTTTTTCTTAATCTCCACATGATGTTCTGCAAATCCCTAGCAACTTGCATCCACTTTGACATGGTCGGGATCCCGAAATCCTTGTCCGGGTCAAACTACACCAAAGGAGACAAGAAAAGGAAGGGGCGCGTACCCTCCCACAATCATGGTTCACCAAATAATGACCCCATTTCCCAAGGAAGAGAGTCTTGCGAAGAAACCCAATTTCGGCTAGTTATCATCGTGGTTAGAGGGTCCACTACAGCTCCAAAGAATCATTGGACCCGATCAACGCAGTTCAAGGGACGCTTTGCGTATCTTTACGTGCACATACTTGAGCTGTTTGCTTTTAAGTGTTTTACAGAGTTTTTTGATGAACCTCCACTTATTTCCAAAAGGATGCGCCCAAAAAGTGAAGACATCCAAATGAGTCACGAAAAAAAAAAACTTTTACTTTCCATTATACTGGTTGGTTAATGTTGGTTAATAGGGATCCTTATAATGGTTTATTGATGTTTATTACAATCCCCATATAATTGGGTAGTATAAATCCCCCTATATATCCGTAAACAACCAGGTGTTTTTTTCATCGCTCACAACAGAAATGTTGCCATGACTGCAGGTGAGAATCTCATCTCTGACAGCCACCACAAGGCCTAATCAGATGGATTTGTCAAACATGATCTGAAGACCAAGCGGGCTTAAATGCTGGGAAAACACGAGGTATACACAAGGTATATCGGGGAAATATCGTATATAAGTCATATAAGGAAGATTCTCATCGTCTGAGTGATTTACATGAAGTTCTTCTTCATGCCATTTTTGGGATTCCCTTACCAGAGTTCGGAGGTTTGGTGACAATAGATTGCCCGGCAAGGTGGATTCTTTATAAGTATCTTATTCCTAGTAAACAGTGTAGTATGCAACCTGGGATGAAAACACATTTTTCCACTGCCAAGTTGAGAATTCACAAAAAAAAACCTTGAGTTTCAACATAAAACAAAGCCGGCGCACAACAAAGACATAGCAAACCTTTCCAAGGAACGATTTTCGCCAAACAGCGCTAGACCTAAGCCGAAGACTAGAGATGTTTTTTTTTGCTGACTCATCTATATAGTGGCTTCAATAAAGGCTTTGAACCAACTGATCTCTTGAATCACACGAAAAGCTTCACAGAAAGTGAGGTCCAAGCTGACATCCTTCGCCGTAATGGGATCTGGTTTGGTGCCGGCGGCAGACCACGGCAAGATGGGCCTGACACCATTTTCTGCTGAAAGTTCAATAGAGTTCAGAGACCTCTGCAGGAAACACTCGTGTGAATCAGATGAGACTTCGCTGGAAATAGTTTTAGAAACAAAAAAACATCTATGTTCAACTTCACATACCACAAAACCCATGGATTTCAGCGCCCTGAATATTTTGGTACACGGTTTTTTACTTTACACACATCTTCTTTGCATATTCCATTATTAGAAGATACGCAAAGTTCGTTCCTTTTTCAAATTGACAAACTGCCAAGGGTCTGTGGTGAGTAGAAGGTGTCAGCTGTACATTTGGCAGGCCGGCATGTGAAGCCATCTCCACTGAAGCATGGAACCTGGAGTTCCAAAAGGGTTAGACGACCCAGTCACACGTCTGCCATGTTTTTTTCCCCACACCAGGTCTTCACCATGTTACAGAGTCGAGAAAAAAACACCAACTATCTGATGCGAGTGGTGCGAAAATGCCCCGTGTGACTGTCACCAAGCCACACATTCGCAGAAGGCCCTTTTATTCTCGTTTGACCTGAGTCCATACAAGATTTACAAAGCAACAAATCCACCCTTTCTGAAACAGACAGTTTTTTTAGGTGACATTCCACTGAGCACCCCTGGCTTACACACCGCATGGCGTCCACATGTCAAGAAATCACAGCTGGGAGCACCTCCTGCAGAGTTTCCAATGTTGCTACAAAAACCCACATCAAAACAACAATTTTGGGGATATCCAAAACGCTCCTCCAGATTCCCCAACCTAAAATTCCATGGAATTCCTCCAAAACGCGCCTCTGGATCCAAAGGCGGAACGAACCGTGTGATAGTATTGCATCGCTTCCAGTGATGCTGCTTCTGCCTCCACCCTGGGACAGTCGATTGGTCGGTCGGTTGGAAGGTGAAGACAAGACGAACGAAGCGACGCGAATGGCCCGGCCTCTCTCGTTCGGTCTGCTTCAATGTCTCCTTCAGCAGCTCCAGATTGGTGGTATCCTCCGAAGCAGGACTTGAATATAGAACAACCCAATCAAAAGGCTTGCATGCTGTGCGAGGGAGGTGATTTTTGTTTACAATGATGTTATACTTCAAGGTCTTAGTTTCAACTCAACCAATGGTGCATCCTTCCTGCACATCTCATCTTCCTGCGGTTTCGCATCTTTAAGTAAAACAGACATGTTTTCGACCATTAGAGGTTGAACATGTCATCTTCTTCCCCTCAAGTGAAATGTTTGGAAAGCTAATTCAGGACAAGCTACATTGACCTGCGCCATGGTGCCACGCAACCGTTTCACTTCACCGTGAAAATGTTGGTGTGTGATGAAGCTCTGCTGCTTCACGAAAGCCTAGCACAAGGCGTTTGTTAAGGTCTATGAGTTGACAAACATCGACACATGCCATCGGGGATGCCTTGGAAAAATTTGGAAACTTTAGAACAATACCCAACCCCCCCGGATCCTGCAACTTATCCAACATCTCTGCCACATAGTTTACATCAAGGTCCTGAGAAGACACTCACAACTTGCCAAATTTCACTTGCCAGTGCCGTGGCCCCAGCGAGTTCCATCCACTCCTGTGACAACTCAAGGGCAGTGCCCATTGGAAGCAGGACCGAGAGCCACATTATCTGCACAGGGGTCCAGGAGTTTCTGAGACATCGATGACTCATAAGTGTCCATGCACAAAATTTGAGATAATTTTCCAATTTTTCCCGTTGTTTCCATCCCATCAAGAAAAGAACCCCATTGACAACAAGAACAACCGGGTGATGGGACGTCACTGTGACTGGCCTCGAAACATGCTGCAAGTCGAAGCACAGCATGTGCCATGAGAGCAAACTTCCCCGCTGCCTGCACGAAAAGGAAGCAACAACTGAGTGCCAAGTTTTAAGTCATTAAGTTCCAAATTTCCAAATTTCATGTCAAAATTGTGATGAAAAATTTAGTGAGCAAAAGAACACTCGTACGTCGCCAAATTGTTCAACGTATTTTTTCTTGCCTGCCAGGCACGCCAGCGGCGGGGAGCCCTCCCAGGGCCCGCTGCGGGTGATATAAAAAAACAGCATCGCGGACAACAGCCACTTGGTGATCTGCAAGCATCCAACGTTTTAATTGGGACGCCGAATTGGGACGCCCCGACTCAAAAACAAAATACGTTTCATCTCTTTCAAAAAATCACCGAAGCACCAAAATTTTTCACCTGATAAAAAATCATTTGGATTCTATCTTTGACTATAATTTCAAAAACCGGATGCAAGAAGGCGGCTATGCAACAAACATGATTGCAAGATTAATTTAAGTTTCCACATTACTCCACAAATTGATGCATGAAACTATGCATACACATCAGTTTAAAGTGCAAATTTGCTGAGGTTTTTGTTTGCCACGCAACGTACATTTCACAAACCTGAGCAAGGAAGATTGAAAAACTCATTTTTGTTCGGGGGTTGAGGGTTGATGTGTCATGCATGGTGGAACTGGACATATCTTGGGCCTAACCCGGAAGCGAAGCCCCGGAGTCCTTTTTCAGAAAAAAATTTGCCAGGACGAGTTTGAGTCAAGCAAACTGCAAAAACTGAGCAGTTGGGCACAAACAAAAAAGTTAATGATAATATGGAAAAGGGATGAAACCAATAAAACTATTGAAAAAGGGCAATGATGATGCAATGATGATGTTGATGATGATGATGATGATGATGTTGATGATGATGATGATGATGATGCAATGGTGACGATGGTGATGCTGCATCATTTTTTGATCATCATGATCGGGGGGTCACCACCATCATCATCATCCGTATTATTACTATTATTTTCTAATTGTTATTTTTTTTGATATTATTAGTGTCCGCCTCATTCTCCTCATCACAGCATCAGGGACATCATCAGCATCACTCACCATGATCATTCTCACCATGATCATCGTTCTCACCATCTTCGTTTTCATCATCCTTCTCATCATCATTCATCATCATTCATTATCATTCATTATCATTCATCATCATCATCATCATCACCATCATCGTCATCGTCATCGTTTTCGTTGTTATCGTGATTGGGCTCGGCCATCCTCATGATCATCATCATCCTAATGTTTTCATCATCAACATCGTCATCTTCGTCCTCATCATCATTTCTTCATGCTTATTCAACATTTTCATCATCATCATCATCATCATCATCATCATCATCATCATCACAGCATCATCATCATCATCATGATCATTTTTCGTTATCCTTGTCTCAATCATCATCGTGATCATTATCACCCCCCTCCATCATCTTCATCATCATCATCAGCATTTTTCATTATCGCCGTCGTTGTTTTGACTAACGCTGATGCGTCTTCATCAGTGCCCTCATCAAAACCATCATCGTCATCGTCATCGTCATCGTCATCATCATCATCATCATCATCATCATCATCATCATCGTCATCGTCATCATCGTCATCATCGTCACCGCCATCATCATTATCATCACTATTTCCAGTATTGTCCATGTCCGTTCCAATTTTTTTGGGACAGAGCTTGTACAAATGTATCATGAAAACTCAGACTCCTCAACTCCATGATCAAATCGTAATTCGTGTATGGCCTTGAAACTATTCAGTTGGCCCAGAAAAAACAAAATGAATGAAGTGCGTACGAAAGACCTTCAAATTCCATTAACATTCATAGACTGCCTGCAGACAAACCAATCAGTCAGAGATCAAGCAATGAGATATTGGAGGCAACATTGGAAAATGTTCCAAAACATGGAGGCATCAAAAATAGAAACTACTAGAACTATCCAAGTATTGTTTGTTTATGGCTCAATTTGCCCAGATTTTTTGATTTAAAAAAGATGCGGCAGACTAAAACTAGATGGCTTTCAAAATCTGTGAAGGAAGTCTACTCTTTGAATGGAGACACGTAATGGACAGATTCCTGCAGAACCTACATTTTGCGGAGGCAATGCAATGAAATAATGAATGTGGAAAAAAACGCGTATAAAATTCATGATGTCCCTTTCTTTCACGTTAAAGCTGAATTGCGATCATTCTTCATTCATTTTTTTTCAGCGCTCAAGTTCGGCCATAAAATTGAAACACAAGAATTGATATTGTTTCTAGAATACGTAAATTCAAGTCCAAAAATGAAGTTTGGAATTTCTGAGAATTTCTGAGAATTGTTCTACTAAAATTCAAAAATCAATCTTTCAAATAAAATCTTTGGATTCAAAAAATCAATTTTTGGATGTATTCGAGTTTTTTTTCATTTTTCAGTCTTCGAAAGCGTGTTTGCATTTTTGCATTTCCAAGTTAGACATCTAAAACTTAAGGAAAAGATGTTTTCTGAAAAACAAAACACCAAAAATGAAAAAAAAAAGAACATAGATTTTCCAATACTGATATCAAAAATCCAAAAAAGATAGAAAAATATGATGTTTTTGCAAAAAATCTGAAAATCCTAGAAACCAAAAAATGTTTTTCCAATTTCTGCAATCTAACTGAAAAAAGTGAAGAAAAAAAATTAATTTCCAAACCATCTAAGAAAATAGGTAAAAGTTGGAGGTGTGGAAAAATCCATCTTGTAGATGAGTCTTTACTTTCAGACCAGACTTGTCGTTCTGGAATATTTTTGACTACAACTGCTATGATCGTTATGATGAACGCAACATGAGGAATTAAAAAAAATTATTCTACTTTTTGACTTGGAAACTTAAAATCTAAACTCTTTCAAAAAATTCGCATGTTCCTCTGTAGTAAGCCTTCAGAAGCCAAGGATATTTCTATGAAACTATATGTGGAATAAGTGGCAGTACCTTATACTGGGAAGGACTTTGCTTAGGACGCTGGTTTTTATACGCGTTTAGAACTTTTTTTGGAAACCAAGACAATAGTTTTATCCAAGAGAGAGAAGTTATTGTCGGAGTCAAAGCTGGCGTGGTCATTGTAATTCCTGTCTTGCGGTTGCTGCATTTCTTGTCCTCTCACGTCTTTTTCAGGGCACTATCCTGATTGCAGTTTTGTGCCTGATGAGATTTTTTGTTGCTGCAAGCTGCTTTGGTGCCACAAAGGTCCAGGGCGGGTCGCCCGTCAGTCAGCATGATCTAACCCGTTGTTGGATGTGAATGAACTGAACAAAAGCGAAAACATCGATCACTTAGGCCAAAAATGCAAATAAACAAATTAAACAAACAACTTAAACCGAAAGCACGCAGAGAGTGATGCTTCTCGGAAGAGTCAAAATTGGTGCAAGGCAAGGATAGGACAACGGACAAGTTGGCTAACAGGGTGTTGGCCAGTGACTCAAAAGCACATAGAGCAGTCAACAGGGGCGAGTCTGTTAACAGAGATAACCCAAAAATCCATATTCTCAAGCGAGAAGAGGAAAGAAGCACCGTGGACCCGTTGAGATTGGATTATTCCATGACAGCAACTCGTTTTTGTGCCTGACAAGAGTTCGATTCTTGCGTAGTCCTTGGGTTTCTTTCTTGTTCTGTTTGCACTTTCGTTGCTCAAAGGTGTGTGCAGCGCCACCGAATATCCAGCTTCTTCCAGATGTATCATGCCTTAAGCTGAGACCGCTCTCTGCGTCGTGTAGAGACATCACAATGGCACCTACAGCGTTTCACCAAGTAGAGCCACTCATCAGCATTGTGACATCCAGGAATAGAAGGCTGACTTGCACTCTGGACGTACCGTGTCGACACTGCTTTCTGTGTTTGAAATGTGAGAAAGCATTCCTTCGTAGAAGTTCAGAAAAAGGTAGATGAACATCTTCGGGTCCAGCGTCAACTAGGAAACATCTGGAGGGTCTCCAAACTGCAGGCTAAGTCAACAGTGTCAGTATCTCCGGGCAATCTGCCACGCCACTGCGCCTTCCTTTACGCAGTGTCCACGCAGGACCTGCAGCAAAGTTCCGCCTGACAGTCCGGCTGCAGAACTGCACCAGCACAAGGTTTGTCCTGGAATCTCACTGTGGAAGAATAGAATTCTATTCCAAACAACAAAAATTCAGGACAAAATCAAAGTGCACCGAAAACTGTGCATGAGCTTGCCACACATTGGCATTTTAAGGCAGTTTTGGATGGGCCGTCGGCAGTACCAACTCAATCGGCAAGCTGGGTGAATCTTTGAAAGCAGAGTATTTTCTGTCGTTTGGTGCAAAGTGGAACTTGCTTTGATCTGGTTTGTAGCTTTTCTTATTGAAGAAGAGATTCAGTTAAGTTTATTGCTATAGTTTTTGATTCGCGAACAACTTTCCGTTTCGTTTGGTCCAAGGGGACCGGGAACCGCATCAGGGAACGACGTTTTTTACCATTAGTGTGATTATCTCGCAGTGCAAGTTCGACCACAAAAAACGCATTTTGTGGCGTGGCTGATTTTTTTTGCTCCATTGCTGCGCTCATCATGACGATAGTGGCAGTTGTTGTCCAAGATAGCCGTTCTTAGGTATCTGAAGATAGATGGGAAAGGTCTGAAGACCCAGAGAACAAGCCAACAAAAACCCAAAACAACCCAAAAAAAAACAGCAAAGCAAAAACAACAAAACGAAAAGGGGTGATCAGATGAAACAGTGAGACGACCCGTGAAACGACCCCGGCTCTCAGGAATATACACAACCCCGGCTCTCAGTACTACTCCTCCGACAAATAGACCCGCAGTTGCTCCAGTGGCCAGATCAGCTCTCCTTATAGAGGCTAACATCCCCTTCCAGTGGCAGAAATCAGAAAGACACACCAGGCAAAGTTCCACTGTCGCTATGCCAGATCTTTAGCCCTCGATGTGCCTCTTCTTCTCCTTTTCACTGCGCGATAATCTTTGCGGTCACCGTCCCGTGGCTGTCTGTATTGAAGTCTGACCAGCTGTACGTCCCTACGGGCAATCTGCAAAACATAGTCAGTAGCAACATCCTGCTGCAGGATTTTCTTTTGGATGCATGTTCCAGATGCAGATTGTTTTGACTAGATGTTGGTGCAAGACCTCTCGCTGTGGCGAGATCTATGTGCTGCAGGATTTTCTTTTGGATGCATGTTGCAGATTCAGATTGTTTTGACTAGATTTTAGTGCAAGACTCAGGAAGTTACTGCAAGGTAAACATGAAAGGAAATGAAGAGGATGTGAAAAGACAGTGAAAGGAAGTGAAAACGAAGTGAAAAAGAAGTGAAAAGGAAGTGAAAA
>OMLO01002121.1_pt1 | contig 15771 bp, 12 predicted proteins | sample 1674811 | NCBI WGS metagenome assembly OMLO01 (sample SAMN06265003, study PRJEB25207) | coral metagenome | isolation source: Coral host | place: Mexico:La Bocana,Puerto Morelos, Mexico | collected 2008-11-13 | reverse complement strand
GGCTAACGCTCGAAACGTCAGCTTTATAACTCATTACGGTGGCCAATTTACATTTTCAACTTAGTTGATATAACGAAGTCAATCAGTCAGTCAGGCAGTCAATCAGTTATTCGGTAAGTCAGTCAGTCAATCAGTCAGTCAGTCAGTCAATCAATCAATCAGGCAGTCAATCAGTTATTCGGTCAGTCAGTCAGGCAGTCAATCAGTTATTCAGTCAGTCAATCAGTCAGTCAGTCAGTCAGTCAGTCAGTCAGTCAGTTAATCAATCAATCAGGCAGTCAATCAGGCAGTCAATCAGTTATTCGGTCAGTCAGCAAGGCAGTCAATCAGTTATTCAGTCAGTCAATCAATCAGTCAGGCAGTCAATCAGTTATTCGGTCAGTCAGTCAGTCATCCAGTTGGTCTTTAATAACAGCAGCATTTCCTATGATGCTCTCATTGTTTACTTTTGAAGTTCATTTGCAAGTTCACTAACACGCGTTACTTACGCCCTTGTATGCGTTCAAGATACGGGATTCTTCCTGGTGGTGTGGCTAAAGCTAAAGAACATGACATTCACACTTCCTCTAATGAACGAAAGCTCCGCTCTTTACCAGAAGACACAACATGATGTCATAAATGAGGTACGCGATAACAGGCAGTGCTACCATAACTTTGAAAATCCAAAATCGGCAAAAATCGTTGCAAAGTTTTGTCTGTTGTAAGGCACTAATGAACAATTAATAGTACCCAAATGCCTCGAAATATTTTTTCCGACATGCATGTAATTGTTTTTGACTGTCAGACACGCCAAATGTTTTCCATTTTCCTTTTTAGGTGGATAACGACTTACTGTTTGCTGAGAAGGATCAATTCTTTGGTTCAGCGTTACGAATGTTCAGGTAAACTGAGTAACATGGGAGACGGTCACCTTGTGAAATGAGAAGATACAACTAAACTATAACACCACGTTAAGTGTTTATATATCAACGTTTGTTATATATTAATAGGTGATAATAAAAAAAAAACATGAAGTTTGGTGATAAAGAAAGCAAGGTTTTGTTAGGTACAACAAATGCTTCGGCTAAATTGCAGAATACCCGGCCAACCCATTTGTTGTTATATATCTCTTCAAAGCACACCGACACAGTATTCTGCAATCGCTACAATTATTTTTGGTTGATAACTAGCCTTGTCAGAGGCCGTGTCGCCTTCAGCCTTGGCGTTATCGCTTGCTTGGTAATATTTGTCTCGGCACGTGTTTGAACGAGACATATCACTGTATAGTTCAACAAATTACTACATGGTAAGTCTATATAAACCCACTGGAAACAGTATAATTAGAAACAAAATTTCCAAGCCCCTTTATTCTCAGTCAGAACTCACTTTTTCTCTTGCCTTGGCCTTTGATGTTTAAAGAAAAGTTTTTTTTAATTTAGTGACTCTTATTTTAGCTCAGTAAGACCTAACCAGCGTTGATTCCTGTTCCTTTTACTCATAGTCCATCAGGAAGGAATTTAGAAGTGATCGCAGAAATACTCCTCAGGACTCTTATGAACAGCACAAATCACATTATGAACGTTGTCACCCAAAAGTTGAAGTCTCATGTGGGCATCTTTGATAGCAGTTACAAGGCTTTTGAAAACAGAGGTAATAGCCCCATATTCTTTGTACGTTGTAACTTTTAATTGAAACGATTTGTAGCTTTGCTAGCTGCGAATAATTATTTCTATTTGTTGAGTTCAAACCAATTCGCCAGCTTTCTTTGAAACTGATGCATTGGTTGTGGTCATATAGTTATTAACCAATTTTAAGAGATAATTTTAGTAGCTATTTCGATAGTGTGACCTCATCTCTGTTTAGTCTAACTTAAGTTAAAGAAATTCATGCTTTGATGATTTAATAAAAATAAAACAAAATAGTTCTAGGTACACCCAAGCAGGACACATTGGGTAAAACTTAGTTTACAAGCGAAAATCCTTTAGAATTTAGAAAAGAAAAAGATAATTATGCTAGCAAAAACCCAGGCGTTAAAAATAATGAGGGTTAAACAGAAACGATAGAACGCAAAGATGCTATAAATGTTGGATAATATTTCTGAATTTTCAAGGTCGATTTCTTGCACGAAAATATGAAACACAAACGACAACCAGGCAAAGCCTCCTCCAGTCAGCCATGCTTGCAATTCGCGGACTGCCATAAAAAAAAAAAAAGATTATGTAAAAGGCTAAAAGCTAGAACTAATTGCAGTTAACAATATTAATGTGATCGTACTGGTCTACTGCAACTACTAAGGATAGAGGTAATGATGTTGATGTGACTGCAGCCATTCTCAGATTTTTTCTGACAAAGACTGCCAAGTTAGGAACCACCCCATTTTCACTTTGTTGATTTTGAAATTAATCACGAGCCAAAATCATATATATATGAAATACTCACATGCCCGTATTTATTTGCCATTAACTTGCTGAGGTTTCTTCTTCAATATCTTTTCAGGCGATCCTCCTTGTAGCCCGCCGAACATTTCGCTTCCCCTCTCCACCGATGTCACAAAAGCAACTAAAATGAAAAAATCAGAGGATTTTGTTTTTCTGGTTGAAGTAGCCATAAATTGCCATATTAGTGGCCAAGTTCACATGTTATACAGCATCGAGTTTTTCGCCATCGATCTGAAATCAGGGTCATTTCGCAATTTAATAATCCGGATAGGGACGACTGTTGCTGGCATAAAAACGACAATCCGGGGCAGTGGCCTTGATTATGGTCATTACTTGTTCTCGATCAGTGGACATATCGAAGGACAAACTGCAACAAGGACCAGCAGCTTTGGTTACATAGAGGTGACGTCGACTAATTTAGTAGCAAATATCACAGGTGCAACTCAAGCCTCTCAAGGCTTTAATGAATTACTGACTCTTAATGGCACACTATCGCATGACCCGGATGCTGGGCCCGGTGACTACACTGGTCTTGAGTTTACGTGGCTTTGTAGAAGAAATAACGAGAAATTACCCAGTAATATCACAGCACTTCCTTACGTGTTTCCTCAGTCTGGCTCAACAGGTCTTTTGGGGCAAGATGTAGGAGGTTGTTATGGAACTGGAATGGGAAAGTTAAAATCTCGGGATGGCATACCGTACATTGTTGATCTTGACGTGGATAAAATGAAAGGAGACGAGAACTACGTCATTAACCTGATAATGAGGAAGAGAGGATTGTCAGCTTATGCTGTTCATCGTGTGCGGATTAAAGAGGACATCCATTTAAATATAGTGTAAGTTTTCGTATTTCTCCTTCAATAAATGCCTCTTAATTCCTCTGGCGTGAAATGTCAGCATGAACGAGTTAGAACGTTAGAAACGGGAACTTGCTTTCCACAAGTGGCGCGGGTCCAGTGTGAGATTGGCTCCCGGTTCAGTAGTTGATTTCACGAGCAAAACACATTGATACATACCCTACATACAAAACAGGCTATTTACCCCACTGACAATACTTAACTGTGGTACTCACACCCGGGTATACTTTACTTTGCACAATATCCTACTCACTCTCTCACTCTCTCACTCTCTCACTCTCTCACTCTCTCACTCTCTCACTCTCTCACTAACTCACCCACACTCTCGCACTTACTAACTTACTCACTTACTCGCTCATTCATTCACTCGCCACACATTCACAAACAAGAATAATAAGACTAAGTCACACATGAGTTAAGCCTCATAGTCTTAGTAGATTTTTCTTTACAAATACACATCCTGCCGAACCACAATAGATAATCATATTCATACAAACATACACACAACTACACTCTGAGAATGCAAGAAGAAATGAATCAATTTTCATCCAACATTCCGAACTCCATTCTAAATTTCTTAGAATTGTCGAGATAATAATTTATGTGGATATAACGTTAGAAGTGTAAACTTAAATGGCGCATTTGAGAGGGCACGAACAGAGCTAAATAGCTTAAGCAAGGAGCTAAAATATTGGCCACACATTGGAACAAATTTAACATTAATGTCCGATTTATCTGTATGCACTCTTTGCAACTCTATCTTCTTATCTGACATTTCAAATCCGAGGCTCCAGGAATTCAAAGAAAATATCTCGTGTGTTTAGCGCCATGTTACCTTCTGGATAGTTGAATCTGCGCAATCTACCGTAGTAGATCATCTTGTTCATTTCTGTACATTTCTCCACAGCTGTGTTCAAAACTGTGAACGTCATGTCATCCTTTCATCGAGGCTTATTCTGGAAACACGTTGCACTGGACTACTGTGCGGCAAAATCGATTCGTACACTTGGTCGATAAAATATCAGGAAAAAGATGACCGACGTTGGCAAGAAATAGCCAACCTGGATGAAATAGTACTCACGTACGAGAATTCGCCCAACTTAGTCACGGCGCAGGGAAAATTACGCGGCAATGTAACTTATCAAGTCACGGTAAACGGTGAGACCTCACAAGGGCATAGCGCCATCGGGACGTACTCGTTCGTCACGAATTCGCCCCCACGCGGGGGTATCTGCAAAGTTGACAAACCTCAGGGGAAAGCTTGGGAAACAAACTTTGTGTTTAGCTGCATCGGTTGGCAAGACGATAACCTTCCGCTCAAATTCCAGTTTAGTTACAACAACAGTGACGGCATTGAAATGATCTTCCAGTCTGGGAATTCAAGTACAGTTACAGGGAAATTACCAGTTGGAGATCCCAACATTGATTACAAACTAGACATAAGAATCCTAGTTATTGATGCACTAGGTTCCTCAGTGGATATTTGGATCGATTTAAAAGTGAGTATAACTCTCAACTCTGTTTATCTTTGTTTTTCATTTAATTTCTCGTTTAATTCACAGGACTGCGATACGATTTTCAGCTTTGAGAATGCTGTAGGCTTAAAAAATAAGTCGCAAAGCTCACAAAATAATTCGACAATAGCTATAACAACAAATCAGACTAAAGTAAAGGAAACCAGTTGTGGTATGGGCTAGTATGGTACATATTTGACAGGTGTTGCTATGCAAATGAGCAGGGATTGTTTTGCAAAGGACTTCTATTGTTTTCTTGAGTCTGACGTATCCATGGAAACCAAAAGCCCCGCTTCTCAGCGCAGATTTGACAGGTATTATCATGCAAAGGAGTCTTGTAATTTGAAGTATCCATGACAACCAGAAGCCATCCCCTTTTTACAGTTAAGGAATGACGTAATTAAACTTGTTTCCATGCTGTTCGAGTAAGAAGACTGGTGTGGTTTTATGTCTTTTTGCTACTTATTTCTCGGTCTGACTTTCAATGACGTCATGGAATATACTCATCGCGAGCTGTGCTGTGCGAAGCTTTGGATGAGTTTGAAGCTACTATGGTTGATGTTAGTTGATCCGTCGTTTTCATAAAAGCGCTTATCGTGCAGGAATGAAGTTTGAACTAACATCGAGTGGAAATTCATTTTGGGTTGTATTTCGCCCGCTCTCTAGAGAAAAGCGTCTTACATCAACGAAAGAAATTAATCAATGCAATAACAATAGCGACCGTTAGTTCAATCTAAATTCGTTTTAGAATGTGCCGCATTGCTCCAAAAATCAACCGCACGATGTTCGATCTAATTTTATTCTTGAACACTTTATTCCGCTCGAAGTAAAGTTAACAAAGAGAATCTCGAGCGCCTGCTAGTATGTAATCGAATGGCTCCTGAAACTCCCTTGCGTAACAATACCTGTCAAATATGCACCATACTAGCCCACACCATTACCGAAAGCTTCAATTACAAAAACAAAATAAACGAAAAAACAAACAAAGAAACAACGAGAGGAAAAATAAATGCAGGGTTTTTTTGGTTTCTCTGCATATTTTTTAAGCAAAGCCGGTTATGGTTGTTTCCTCGTGATTGATCCTTATAAGTGTAATCGTTGTAGGTTACTGAACCGGAGATATCCATCGAGACACTGAAGAAGGACGTGTCCGAAGACGGACCAATGAACGAATACCTAAAAGACAACAATATCGAGATGGCGGCCCAAAGAGCCACTTCTGTGCTGTCTGTTGTGAATCACGCCCCCATTAGGAAGATTAAGCTTAAGGACAAGATCAAGGTACGAATAGCTGTTTTATTGAATAAAAATTCCGGCAGTAGTTTCGTAGTTATTATTATAGTTTAAGATTAGGTGCCCCAATTAACAGGGATTCCAGCTTCGCCTATATTTCAATAAACACGTAAAATAAAAGTATTGTTAAATGTAAGTGAATACATTGGAGATCGTTCGTACTGAGAAAACATTGTTTAAGAAAATAATAAAACACGGGAGCTTATGCTCCAAATGCTTTTAGCGACAAAAGAAATTATAGAGTGCAATTAAGCGTCCTTTTATGCTCAACAAGTTGTCAAAAGAGTTAAATCCTTAAGGTTTTTAAACTATGCGAGTGTGGTTTAATATTACTCTTTCAATTTGATTTTTCTTTCGTTTCCTATACCATACACCAGAACAAAGAAAAGTATCACATTGTCTACGGGTAAAATTGATTCCACGACAAAGAATCAATCTATGGTACATCGCTAGATATTCTTGGGTTGATAACATATCAAGTGGATTACAAATAAACCTTGAGAAAAACATCGCTTTTGAGATTTTCTAATTCCTTTCCTTGTTTAGATAAAAGATTCTATCGTTGACGCGTGGTCAGCGGTAAACGTTTCCGACTTGAAGCAAGTGTCCCAAGTGTCAGCGGTTGTTGCTAGCGTAGCTGACAAAAGAAACGAACTTTCAATGGAGTCTCAGGTTAGATTTGTCTACAGATTTCAGTGCGGCTACAAAGCATCAAGCATGTGGTATTATCATGATTACTATCTATAGCCCTATCCTTTTAAGTGTCTCTTTTTTTTTTTCATACATCCTCCAAAATTAAATTTCAGTTATGAGGGACAAGACTTCTGCCCAAGCGTCTTCACCTCTTTCCAAAACTTTTCAGGTTCCTTGTTCTTTATCAGCAGTTACGTGTACATAAAAATTTTTGCAACGCCAAAATTCAAATTCCAACCGATTTATTATCTAACTGGAGTGACGGTGCTGACGATATGACTAACAGTACTATTTTTCTTTACCTCAACAGGAGAAAACAGTCGTTATCCTGGATTCCATGGCCGATTTTATGAACCAACATATAAATAACAAATCAAATTACGGCTCTGAGGAACTTATTGAACGTGTTGGCACATCGCTGCTGAACGGCTTGGGAAACTTGTTGGAAATCACTTCTCATGAAGCCAAGCAGGACATCAGTGGAGAAGAAATGCCACCCGTTCTAATAACTAATGAACGGAGAGAAAAGGTAAAATAAGTCAGAGATCTACTTGAGATATGCATGTTCGAGGATTTCTGTTTCTATTTCGTTGTCCAGTGATTGTTTGATAGTACGATACGGATTTCACAATAACAGTAATAATAATGGTGATGATGATTATGATGATCATAAAATAATAATAATAATAATAATAATAATAATGTAAAATGTAAACATTGTTGAAATAGGTTTTAATAGTTTAATAGTTTATTTCTTTTACTTACTTTTACCTTGTATATACCAATTTGTATGGAATATATTAATTAATGTTATGATGATGATAGTAGTATTGGTATTAGTTGTTGTAACCATGATATCATGATTAGATACAGAAATTCACTAATTTGGCTGGGCTGTCCAATAATTACTATTAATTTTATTTTTAGGTCTAAGATTTTAGGTATTAGTACAACTTGTAAATGGAAATTGGAATGAGGTCAATAAAGTTGTATTATTATAAAATAAAAAAAATAGTAATAATAATAATAATAATAATAATAAGTTAAGATCAAAGTCTAGCAGAGGAGATTCACACCTGCTTATAGGGATGCTAAATGACATGGAATCTAAAATAGTATCTAAAATACAAATGGGTCAATTAGAAAGGCTAAAATAAAAATTACATACTACTAAAAACTCTATCCAAAATAATAAATTAACATCATGAGTTAACACAGATGGCAGCCACTACAGCTCTCAAGGATGTTACTTAAATCAAGTGTTAATCAAGTGCTAACCCTAACCTGGGTCTTGAACTGCTTAAGGCTGACAGCCGATCGTTCTTATAGACTCTTACGCTGTTACTTGAATTCTTACATAATTCTGATGCTCGCATATATTGATTAGTTACAAATTATAAACAATTATTGGATGAGGTTTTTGTGATATCCAGAATAATCAAGGTCGAGGTAGGGGTTATCAGCCGAAGCCGAAGGACCTTGATTATTCTGGATATCACAAAAACCGTATCTAATAATTGTTTTATTATAAATTGAAAGAAACGAAAAGAAAGTCATGTTTTTGCTTCTTCACTGACGGCAAGCAAGACGAAGCGAGCGAACTTGACATGATAACCCTTAGTAATCATACACCGCGGTCATACCTGACATGTTATGTCCTTGACATGATTATTCTATAATCTGCAGTTATGACGTCACATGCGATGATTTCGAAATTCACTGTACGCTTTCGGCCAATCAGAAAAGAGATAGTGAGTTCAATGTATAATAAAAGAGCATATCACCGTTTTCATTGATAATGTAAAAGATGTGGCTGTGCTTTTACGCGTTTTTGTATGTCATTTTTAACTTGTCCATCAAATATAGGCATGCATAGCTTTGAGTAAGTTCTTTCTCTAATAATAAAGAGACGTTACAAGACAGTTTTTGCGAAGATTTCTTTCTACAATCTTGTGAAATCACTATGAGCTCAAAAAACAGTATCATTATCATTATCATTATTTTCATAACTGCTTGATATGGCGCCCTTAATTTACGATGAAAACTATCACTAGTTCGCTGTGCATTCCTCAATGTTTTATACTTGCCGAGTCTCGATCTCTATCTTACCTCAAAGGTATGTAACTTTTGTCATTTGATTGATTTCCTTCTGTTTTTCCGCAGAGCCAATCGTTCTCCATAAGAATCCTTCGTCTTGTTAACCGTGTTGGTAATGATGTGGACCACACGAAAGAGTTGTACGAAAGACCCAGCGTGCTTAAAACCAGGTCCCTGTCCATGGTGCTTGACCGTCAAGTTCCCTCGAGGATAGGAAACAAGACTCTAGAATACCAGGGCTCCCGAGTTACACTTCCATCTACTCAAGAGCTGTTAGGAGAAGATTCTAAAAAAAGGGAATATCTTTCCACTCAGGTTCGTTTAGCTGTAACTTTTTTCTCCTTAAAATGGTTTGAGCAATTTTCTTTAGAATCAAAAGGCTGGAAATGAATGACATGTGACGAATCACGCAAGGAAATATAAAAAAGAGAACACCCTTAAACTCAGTTACGATTGGCAGCCAAATAATTCTCCATTCTTTCAGGATTTGAAAAAATTTCACACTGGTATCTTGTAAGCAGAGAACACCTTTCACAAGTTGGCAGCTGGATTAATCGGAATAATCTGAGTGATCGAGCACCCAAATAGCTAGCTCACCAACTCAAGTAATCTTCACAACTTTCGCTTAAATGATCACATACTAAGGTTTAAACTACTACACACGAGAAAAAAGACTAGTATACAAGAGCAAATTATCGTTAAAAAAACTTTCTATCACATGCCACCATAATAGTAAATGGGGGAGCTTATGATCGCGTTGAATGACTAAGTATAGAATTTAACTTTGTGTTCGAGAGGGTAGACACTATTGTCATGAAAATAATAACTCCGACACTGAGTGTGGCATTTTTTTAATATTTTTGTTTAGCTTCTGACGTTCAGGTCGAATCCTTATACTTGGGACAAGGGTGCCAGTGACATTCAATCTTCTGTCCTCGACTTTGAGCTAAAAGACGAGAGTGGCTACCCATTGAATGTCTCAAAGCTCTCTCAAGAGGTTGAGCTCTTCATTACGTCACTGAAGAAACCTCATTTTAAAGAACCTCAGAGATATTTCGTGAAACCGAACGACAATGGGACAATGCAATTTCACAAGATTGTGTTTCCAGGCCCCGAGTACGCTATATCGATCAGAATCGTGCCTTTTAGCAAAAAAACTCTCACTTTGTACGTACGATATGCGGAGAGGCCAACTCTGGAATATTACGACTTTACTTCTTCCGTTCCGAATAACAGATCTTGTAACTATTCCTCGGAAAAAAATCAAACAAACTGCAGCATGGACCGCTACACGGTTACTCTTTCAGCAGCTGTTACTGGTCATACGGGAATCCACTATGTGGGTATTTTAATTGGCGAGCGTATCAATAAAACAAAGAACAATGCAACCTCGCCAGATCACGTCAGACGAGTAAGGAGGGGATGCTTCCACAACGGACGTCAAAAGAGGTCTTGTGTCGGCGTCAAAGATCCCCCAACCACTCCTCCCCCAATACTGGTCATCAAACCTTCTTTCAACTCAAGTACTGATGTCAACTATACATTATCAGTATCCATGGGAACATGTCAATATTGGAATGTAACAGCAAATGCTTGGTCAACGGAGGGATGCAGGGTATGTTAAATGCGCTTACCACAAGCATTAAATTATAGGTGAAATAACAATTTAAATAAAGATTAAATTGCAAAGATAATAAATTAGCAATTTATCGATTCTCAATCCTGTTTTGTTCTCAGCGCGCCTTTTTGTCAAGTACACGGCGCGCGATCACGTGGGTGTTTAAAAATTTCGCCATTCGCACTTAAATAGACCATACTCGTATTTTCGGTAATGGACTGGACCTAGCTTGCAATTGAGGCTATGGCATGGAGTCCTCTCACATGCAAATGACATGAATCTCTTTTTAATAAAATTTCCCCCCCCCCCCCCCAAACCCCCATTGCAAATTAGTTCCAGTCCAATACCGGGTATACGTATATGGCCAATAGCCACGCTTTAATGGCTTGCTTCCCAATGTTTTCAAGAGAAGGAAAGAAGTTCTCAAAACACTCTCTTAATTTCGAGATTCATATTGATGCGATTTATTAGTCCCTCGAGCGGAGTACAATTTAGGAAGTAATCGTGCTCGTAAATTCAAATCGGCCTCTTGTTTCGAGATCGTTTGATTTAAACATTACTCGCGCGATTACTTCCTAAATTGTACACCACTCAGTCCAAATACTTTTATTAATTATTTGTTATTGTTGTTTCCAACTAGGTGGGACCCAAGTCATCACCACAAGCGCTACAATGTCTTTGTAATCACTTGTCCTCTTTTGGCGGAAACTTTTTTGTCGCACCAAATCCTATCGATTTTGAATACGTGTTCAAACAGTTTCCCAAAATTTTTGAGTCAGGAAATGTTGTTGTTTTGGCAACAGTATTATCCATGTTTGGTTTGTGGATTATCGGCGTTGTCATCGCCAGACGAGCTGACAGAAGGGATGAATACAAAGTAAGTATTTAATGTGACGTTTTGAGTCAAGTTTTGTTGATGTTTTGGTGATGTTAGGTTAGCTATATAAAGGCACTGTTACATGATTTCATCCTTTCTCTATCTTAATTCTCGCAATGTTTAGAGCACATTGTTAGTTGCGAGGGAAATATGCGTAGCAATATTTTTTTTGTTGTAAGCTGCCCAGTTAGTATTTTGGATACGTTTGCAGCATCTATAAGTTACTTACAATTAATACTGGCCTCAGTGGCCTCATGGTTAATGAGCTCGACTCCGGATCGAGCGGTCCGGGTTCGAGCCCTGGCCCGGGACATTGTGTTGTGTTCTTGGGCAAGACACTTTACTCTCACAGTGCTTCTCTGCACCCAGGTGTATAAATGGGCACCGGAGAATTTAATGCTGGGGGTAAGCCTGCGATGGACTAGCATCCCATCCAGGGGGCAGTAGAAATACTCCTAGTCGCTTCATGCTACAGAAACCGGGATAAGCTCCGGCCTGATGGGCCACTTAGGCTCGTATGCAGACTTTACCTACAAATACTTTAGTAATAAAAAAGCCTGAAGTGTCGCCTATTTAATGATGTTTGACAGGAAAAGATAAGAAATACAAAAACACATTGTCTGGTTGATCGAGCGTTGTACAACGCAAGAGCCACTACTTTAACGCGGGCTATCCACTAAAACAGTTGAAGCTAATCATACAGACAAATCACAGACCAGAGTATTCTATTTTCGTGGTGATGCTTGTTACCTAACGACCACTGTTCATAAAGGAGGATGAAGACACACCCTGATGATGATGATAATGACATTGACGATGATGATAAAAATTATCGTTGAAATTCTGATGAAACCTTCAAGAAACCCTCTTATTGTAAAACGTAATTACTCAATTACCTAACATACTGTGACTTATAAGTGATGCTGTTAATTTTCTTTCACAGGCAGTTGAAAATCTTCGGCTCCAAACACGAGATGAACACCTATATGAAGTGTCTGTGTACACTGGAATGTGGAAAGGATCTGGCACATCAGCAAACGTGGCCATGATAGTGTACGGCGAAGAAACAAGAAGCGAAACTCTACCATTGTTCGACAGCTACAGTGACAAAAAGCTGTTTGCAAGAGCCAGCATAAACACCTTTGTTGTGTCTTTGCCAGATAGTTTGCATTCTCCGATCATGGTCAAACTATGGCACGATAATTCAGGGTCTTCTCCTTCGTGGTACGTCAACCAGGTCGTTATTAAAAACCTGGAGACGGAGGAAAAATGGTACTTCTTGTGCGGCAGATGGCTTGCAGTCGATAAAGAAGACGGCAAAGTGGAAGTAGACATTCCGCTTGCGAGCAAAAGTGATTTGTCAAGCTTTAAATATCAATTCTATACCCGTGTGTCAAAGAGTTTGGGTGATGGCCATATATGGCTCTCAGTGGTGACCAGGCCTCCGCATAGTCCTTTTACGCGTGCCCAGAGGCTTTCTTGCTGTGTATGTGTACTCTTGTGCGCTATGCTGGCTGGAGCGATGTTTTATCAGTTTGGAGAAAAGCAGGAAGACACTGTTAATTTTGGTCCTTTGCGATTTAGTTTGAAGCAGCTACAGATAGGAGTCCAGAGTGCGGTTATTGTTGTGCCACTGAACTTACTCATTGTTGCCATTTTCCGCAACATAAAGCCTCCGTATGGTAATAACGAAAAGTCTCATCACGAAGAACGCAAAGCATCAAGAAGGAACGTTGCAGATTCACTTAAAAACAGAAAGACTAAGACTCCAGGATGTCTTCCTTATTTCTTTGTCTATATTGGTTGGTTGCTTTGCATTCTTTCGTCAATAACAGCTGCAACGTTTGTTATATTCTACAGTGTTCAATGGGGCAAAGAAGTATCAAACCAATGGCTCACCTCAGCTTTAATTTCATTCTTTCAAGACGTAGCACTTATGCAGCCCATAAAAGTCATTGCTGTAGCGTTACTCGTCGCTCTGATCCTCAAGAAACCACCCGAAGAGAAAACTGCTCAGTCAGTGAAGGATTCTGCCTTAGAGGTCAACAAAACGGTGAATGTTGTGGCGCCTACAGGAGAGGAACTCCTTGTGGCACGAAAATATCGGGAAAATATGGTGGAGACTATCAGCAACCTCGTAGAGATTGTGGTGTTCTTGACTTTTGTCATTTGCCTTTTTGTAATTGTGTATGGTAATCGCGGGTACAGTCGGTACAGACTTACCTTGAATTTGGAGAACGTGCTGAAAGATTCATTTGAAGAGGTAAGATCCCATGTTGTTTGAGCTTCTTTGTGTGCTCCTTCCGTAGTCTGTATAAACTATTCCCCACATTATGATGAGCATCTTGGCTAAAGCCGGAATTTTCATAAACGGTGTCTTGAGTATTGACACTGTTCTGACTTCTGTAACGGCTAATTAAACTACGAAAGGAAGTTATATTTGCTATTACTATTTCGTACTAAACTAGACAAACAAAGTCAAACAGGGCATATTTTAACTCCTTGTTATAAGAAGGGCAGCACAGTCATACTCAAGCTGCTTAGAAAGGGCTTTGTTTACTTCGCAGACAAACACCCATTTCGGAAAATTTCGGTAGTTAAAGCACAGAAAGTATTTCGCTCCATTCTCGGCAGCTGTTTACGTTTGTTTTTGTTTACAGGTCGATTCAAAAGCTGCATTCTGGGAGTGGATCGAGGATGAGTTTATTCCAGGTATTTATGATACCAGCTGGTACAATGGCCGGCGGTTTGTTGCACCAGAGGGTTATATCAGCACCAGGGAAGCCTTCTTAGTTGGCATGCCAAGGTTGAAACAAGTCAGAGTCAAGGAAGGTGAGATAAACTTAAAATCATTCAATCGATTAATCGATCAGACAGCCATTCTGATCTTAATAATAAAGATCATAATCTTTTCCATTCTCTCCTAGCTTTTCCTTTTCATAACAAATTACTTCTACGTTACGAAAATGGAGGGACATTTCATGAAATGCCCAGACTTACTGAATTTGCTAAGAGCGGGATTACACAAATGTTTGATTATCGCATGTAGTTTGTTGCTTAGGCTTGGAATTTTTATTTTGAGGGACTAAGGTCGAACGGTCACTAAAGCAAAACTCAATGAGCTTTTCAGAGATCGTAAAACTGGATGAAAAAGAAAACAACTAAATATGGCATATCTATAGTCGTAATCTCGGCCGCAGAATATAAAGGAATCGATATTTCTTGTATAGTTTGCTGGTGTCCAGTGCAAGTTGAAGGGTTCGGGTCATTAGTGACTCGAAAACGTTTGCGACATACATTTCTTAAAAGGTTCAGATTGTCTTCCAAAGTGTTCGGATAACTTCTGATTATCTTCGACTATCTTCGGAAGCCCTCGGACGAGCTTCGAAAGCCTTCGAAATGCCTCAGATGACCTTAGGCAGTCGTTAAGGTGTCTTCATACCATGAACTTCGTACTAATTTCGAATTCGTTTGACTTTGCACTCGTGTTAGACGTCTTGGTCTTATGTTACTATTGAACTGCACTGCTTTTATCCAGGCAGAATCACGTAATTTTCTCCACCAATATGAACTGGCAAATTATGAAAGATCTTCGATTCATTTGTGTTAAAACTTCAAGTAAGCAGAAAAAGCTGAACAAACTATCAAGTTTAGATTAATAGAATTCTACTGATATGCTGATGAAAATGCTGTAATCTGATTGGCTGAGCCATTGCACACTATCAGGCGATAGTGTGCAATGTCCGATTCTAACTGGTTTAAATTGCTCATGTGACGCGATAGTGTTCATCCGCGGAGAGACACTATCAGAGCTTAGTGTGCAGTGGCTTGGTGCGCGCGACAAAATTCAAACGTTTCCTTGTTTCTCCGAACTTTTGAAAGCACTGAAACAAATCGATTATCCAATTCCTTGGGAGACTAAAACGAGGGCATTTTCGGTTTCTTGAATTAAAAAAAGTCCACTGAATTTTGAAAGAAACTGATGAGCGCGCGTACACAACTACAAAGTCAAATTGAAAACTCAGTCCGGGCGAATTTTCGAAACTAACTATATAATTGCAATCGTAATTTGAAGCAAACTTCAGTTGGAATTCTACTAAAACAATTAGATTATTCGCTCTCGATTTGTATGAGGTAGGTAATAGTTGATGAGGCCTTGGGCCTCATAGAAATCTTGAACTCATAATCTAATTGTTAAATAGCATTAACGTCCATTAATTTCTTATGATAATTATGTACACATATGTTTGGATTAAACTTAAACTAGATACAGAAACCACACCGCATCATTCCGCCACGCCAAACACAGAAACTCCACCGAACTCAGAAAACACATCTGGACCCTCAAAGACAACAACATCGAACACTTTATTTCCTGGCGCATTCTCTCATCACACTCGCCGTA
>OMLO01002120.1_pt1 | contig 15774 bp, 10 predicted proteins | sample 1674811 | NCBI WGS metagenome assembly OMLO01 (sample SAMN06265003, study PRJEB25207) | coral metagenome | isolation source: Coral host | place: Mexico:La Bocana,Puerto Morelos, Mexico | collected 2008-11-13 | reverse complement strand
ATTGTAGTTGTAAGGACTGTAATGTTTTGCAACTTAGTCACTGTGATTTAGTTTTTTATTGTATAAGTGTCTTTTTTTCTATGTTGTATGTAATTATAAAATTTAAAATAAAATAAACTAAAAAAAAAGATTATTCCAAAAAAAAAAAAAAGCTTTACTAAAAACAAATAAGTCTCGCAGGCGTTATAATTAATTAAGCCTGGGATGAACAACAAATTAACTTAGAAAACTTCTCAAAACTGTCCAGCCAAACAGTAACAGTTTTTTTAATAATCCATATCGCAATTTCTTTATCGCCCTTATGTGCTTCAATTTTGTCCATGCGTTATTAAATCTCTGAGCGAGGCAAACCGATTAGAATTTAAAAAAAAAACGTGCGTCTAGGACAATATTATGCGTTCGGGTTTTTTTATTTTCCTGGAATCAGACACTCAGTACGAGGGTAGGGCTTTTTCAATAACTTTTGGACCCCGACGGACACCCTCTCCAAGAGCGTAGCGTTGCGTGACATAGAAGGCCGACAAATGCGTTTTCGCTACCGTCAATCAAATGTTCGGCGGCTCCTCCCAGTTTCCGACTTTGCTGTCTGAACTGCGTTCAACGATTTGATTTGATTACCACGCTCTCGGTAGTAGTCGGAAGCTGGGAGGGGCCACCAAACATTTGACTGACGGTAGCGAGAAAATGCATTTGTCGGTTGAGAGTCCGCATGCCATTGAGGCGCAATAGATCACCCTTCTACTGCCGGCGTTCAAATTCCGTCGATTGAAATAACGTTGAAGCAAAAGTCGATTCGATGTCCTCAACTGATGGAGCTTTCGCTATGTAAGTAGCGGACAACTAATTTTTATTGTTTATAGCGTGGATCGACTTTTTATACTTTTCACATTTGGCATATTAATTTTCCAACTTCTGATACAACTTACAGAAAATAATCAAAAGTCGATAGAAAAGTTAGCTCATACACCCTCTGCGCATGACTTATTAGACTGTACAGGGCAAAATCACGCCTTTTAGTTCGGTTGACCTCATATATGTTGTTTTTCTGTCGTGAATAATAAATAACAGTTTGTTTGCGTTAAAGCTCTCTCGGGGGTATTATAAATGCCTTGAAATCATGCATTATTCAAGCAGCCCCAGTGTTTAAAGTTGTTTGTGTATCAATGTGCCAATCATTAAAATTCAGAGATAACAGACGACTATAGATTGATTTTTATTACATTTCTTGTCGCTGTCGTTTTGAGTGTGGCTAAGCCTGAAGGTAAATAGATTTGGATGTGACTTTCAGAGGATTACTGCAAGTAAGTGAAAACAACTTCAAAGACAAAGCCAGCAAATTTTAATTGACATTAACAGTGAAAGTTTACACCAAAACAAAAATGGCTTCCATTTATATTCACGGTCCACTTAAATACGCGTATAATTGCATTTTTTCGCTCAATTAAGGTGCAAAACCTTTTCCGTTATTCCTTTTAAATAGGTACGGGAAGTTTCCAATACTTTAAGTTTCGATTTGTCGTAAAATATCGGCCGCTTTTTGCGACTAAAAGTCACGCAACCAACTGTACCTATATCAAAGCATCAATCGCGTCTGTGAAAATAATCTGCTGTCGCTTCGATGGGCTTTTCAAGCGCGTTCTCGGCCAAAGCAACAACCAACAATCGTGTACATAAATGTGTTCTTTTTTGCTGTTTCTAAAATTGAAGTCATTCATTTCCCGATGTTCGCTCTCGCGAACAGAAGAGTGGATTCTATTTTCTGGAGTTAACGCTTCCAAAAGTCTTCATCGAACGACAATTTCTCGCTATAAACAAAAAATTGAGCGACACAAAGTCAAACTACTGGAAACCGATTGCCGGGTTAAAGTAGCAGAATGCAGTGATTGTAAAAATACTGAGGTTGTTTTTAATTTGAACAATAACTTATTTTTTCCCAGAGCAAAATTTAATTTCAGTTTTACTCGACCCACGACACCGAAGGCTCCTGAAGTTCACGAGTGTTTGTAAATATATTCTTCGCTTGGTGCTGCACTGTTTACACTATTTATTTTTCCTTGTCTATGTTTATCAGATCCGTGTATTTCCCGCTCTTGGGGCTGCCACACACGTTATACCGTTTATCATTTGTGAACGGTTATTAAGCAGCGGTACCAGTTGTTAAGTGGAGATAAGGATCGATCTAGAGGCATTACATTTACAAATACATCACATATACAGGGCTATATTTTTTGTACCCATACATTGAGACCGACATCGAAAAATATAAGGAACTGTATTATTCTAAACGTGATAAGTGGTTTACAACCCTGCTAATAAACGAAACAAGACTTGGCAGGCTTCATCACCATGGTTCAAATCTATTGTGGCCACAGTCCTTTAATTTAAAGAAGAAACGGTTTGCGTACTCAGAGCTGGAAAGCTCAATTGTGCAATTTACAAATACAAGAAAAAGTGAAATGGTTTTCTAATCCTAGAAAAGCCTTGTTCTATTTTATGCGAGTAAGTGAACCGGGCCGCCGAGTTGGCCCTTATCCGAAAACTTTGCAAATGCCACGACAACGGCATAAGCCTCGATGAATGTTGAAAACTCCAGTATCATCGGTTACCCTCTGTGAAGAACTTTTATTCGCGTATTGTAAGCACTGAGCGTCTTCTATCTTTGTTTCGTCATCGTTGCCTAGCTATTTGCTGAGGAAATTGTTTTCGAGTTTTGGTTCGATCTAATATTCCAAAACTTGTAGAGTGTCGAGCTTGTTGTGTGATTGTTAAAAAAAGTTAAAAAAAGGTTCTTGATTTTTCAATTGGAAAACCTTAGCAAATGAGTGAGACAAACGTGGTGTACCCTACGAAATAAATACTTCTATAAGTATGTATAACAGGTTATAACCGGACAAAAAAGTAGAAATTCACCCTGAACAAGACTCGTTTTTGTGCTTTTTCTAAAGATATTTTCATTACTAGTTGGCGTTCTTAACTGTTACTTATTTTTGTAATAGGAAAAAAGATTGATCTTCTTTTGAACTGAAATATGCTGTTGGTGACTAATTCATCACAAGCCGGAAGAAAAACGTTTTCTGCATATTAACTCCCCTGTGCGGAGGTCAAAAACGAAATTGCTTTTCACGTCCTCCTGGCATAACTTTTTTTTTTGTTTACACTGATCAGAGCAGAAGCTCGAATATTCCCACGCCAAGTTCGCCGGCGAGTGGTTACTTGCCGGCCTTCTTGGATAATTACAAGTCTTTGGCGGCCACAAAGGACAGAAGGTAAAACTTTCAATTTCATTTGGTCAGGTGTCGTCATGAAATTATTGCACTTTTTTAATTTGGTTGTGTTGTAATGAAAGCTTGTCAGGCGGTACTGTGTGTCTTGGGCGCTGTTGAATGCACTAACGAAGGGACGAACTTAGTCAGGGAAATCTTGATAGAGCGCTGCACTGCACTCAATGCCAGAGGTACTGAGTACAGGGTCTTTGTTTTTTGTCATTCGGACAGCATAACTGCGAGAATGAGAAAGAAGAAGAGAATGAGAAATTTTAAGACCACCGCAACTCTCTTGCGGGCTCTCTCGTTAGTTCTTTCTTGTTGTTATAAGCTTGCGTTGCGGTAATTAAGGCGAGGGCTCCTTATACAGGCAAACCTGGTAAACAACTGAATCGAGTTTTATCAACACTAATAATAATCGGATAGGAAATTATTAAACGCAGATCTTTTATCGAAGACTGGCATGTTTCAAGATATTTCCCAAGGTATAAGTAAATAAGGGTGATATATAGCTGGGAAGAGTACTGCACTATTATCTTCTCCTAACACTAAAAAGAAAGTCCTTTCTATGTTAACATTTATGAGTTTCAGTACTGAGTAAAAGGTATTCTGCATTCAAGATCGATTCAATGTTCCTTTACGAAATTCGCTTTAGATTCTAATACAGTATCAGCCGTTCTATCCAATAAGGGCTTCTGTCCAAACAACGGAGATTGCTGCAGTGGTGCATTTGCTAATATTTTCAGCTACAGTTCTAAGTTTTTTCTTATCTACGTTACATACAGATGAGGCAAAACAAGGATTGGTAAACATAGTTCAGTATAAACATAACGGAAAATATTACATCGAAAACCACAAAGTTCGGGATGGGTGGGGGTTATCTCTTTTGTAACAGTATATACTCAAATGTTCCCAAATTAGCGACCCCTGGCTCTGGCGCTGGAGACTACGCAGCGACAATCCGAAAAAGCGTCAAAACGAAATGGTTGTTAGTAAATTCCGAAGTAAACCGAGCGCCCACTCTCCCCGAGTGACTCTACTAACTAAAGTGACGATCTCAAACTTAACTCCTTGTCACCAAGAAGTTATGAAAATGACGCTGAGAAACAACAAGCAGCTGAACTGTCACCAAAATGTGATCTGTTAGTATTCCAAAGGCATTATAATGATAATCAACATGACTCGTGACTTTATCACGACAGCAATTTAAAAAGGCGTTTCGAAGCATTTTTGCTTGAAAGCAAGTTAAATGCTTTTTATCTTTGACTACGAGACAAAGATTGGTTGCTTTCCTTCTCATACATTTTTATTCAAACATTGGTTCGATCCACGTGCATTCATAAAATATTGAAGCTAGTAGGCGCTCTCTCATTGGTCGATAAGTGTGTTTAGGTGAGAGTATGTAAACATGGTTGTGATAAGCAATATTTATTAAAAGCAGTATAGAGGACTTTTTTCCGTTTTTACATAGCTTCACATAAATGCTCGTGAGGCTGGGGGAATTCTCGAACGTTATGGGTTTTGGGTTTCTATAACTGTTTAGAAATCTCCCAACCCTATGTAAAAGGAAAACCGTTTAGCTGTGCTGGATTTAGTTTAATTTATACATCACCTTGCCCATTACGAAACAATTGTTCCGTATACATCATGATTAGAGGTCAAATTTGTCATTCTTGAATTGAAGACCTAATCAGAAAAAAATTGGAAAAAAATGTAGATTGATCAGTGATATCTTTCACAAAGAAAAATGGCAAAGGTTAAAACGACGAAAACTTTAAAACAAAATATTGCTCTCGTGTCAGCTTGTGTTTTTTTACTTCTTCGTATCGGTTGTCATCTTCCCAGATTTATTCGTGATTTATTCCAGTTACTATTCGACTTAAGTTTACAAATTTGATCAGCTGACTGTAATCAACTAAACTTTACCACATATTTCAATAAAAGCCAGTCTTTCACACATACTAGAAAAGATAAGCATCGATCATCATATATCTTACCTTATTAGACTAATATAATCTTTATTAAGGATTGGGTGCGGTCCACATACCAACAAAATAAATTCAAATCCTGACGCACATCTTTTAACTCCTACCAAAACATGTAAAACATGTGAAATTTGCAGATAACTTGGTAGGTAGGTCTTCTAGAACGTGTGAAAGGCACGCAGAAATCAGTGAATATTTTTCAACCCTTCCGTGAGGACTTTGGGTTTAATTACTCAACGCATTTTTGGGGTCGTAAAATGTGAAATTAATGTTCAGCTACAAAGGTTTTAAATTTCAGGCTTGTGCGTTTTGCTTCGGCGCCGGAGCTTGAGAAAAAACAATTCTCACTTGAATACAGACAGTTAAGCATATGTCGTTATGCAGTGCATTTTGAGTTTTGGACTACGCTTGAAAATGTTGACTAAACCCAATGTTTGTCTTTCTTGAACAGTATACGCCGGGAACAATCTTTATTATCAGTAGGTAATATAAGGTACGTCAAGATGTGACCGGATGTTATAGAAAGATCAAGACAAAGAAAAGATCTCTATTCAAATTCCAGTCGGCTTCAAGTTTTATCTTGACAGGACGAAAATATACCTAGAACGTAGGGTTGAATCGTTTAGTATGTCCAAGTTATTTACTAAATCAGTAGTATATAACCACCATAAACAATAAAAAACGTTTATTTTTGAAGTTTCATGGTGATAGCAGAATATCTGGTCTGCAAATAGCGAAATATCGCTTTTCATTGTTCTACAACCGCTTAAAAGATCAGGCCCGGGTTGTTTGAAAGGTGGATAATGCCATCCACCGGATAAATCACCATCCCATGGATAATGTGGTTTGTTTTGTTAACACTTATCCACTGGGCGGACCTATCCGGTGGTTAGTTATCCAGCCTAGCCTTCGAATAACCAGACCAGTGTTAGAACTTTCAGATTTTGTGCGTGCTTTAAAGATATCACACGGAATCGAAGTTAACGGTGCTCCGGCACTGACCGAATATTTTGCCGAGCTGCTGCGCAATAATCTGAACATTCTGTCACTTACTAAGCTAAGAGAGGTTGAACTGGTACGAGCCCGGGGGCGGGGGGTACTCCCTTATGTGGGCTATATAGGTATGTGCGGCTCCAAAGGGTATGGTTTTTCAGCCGTTTGGTCATATATACATAATACATAATAGGGTATCGATTTTAGCCATTTTGCCCCCATTTGGTCATAAATAGGGTATCGATTTCTGCACTCTAGTCTTCAGTTTGGTTTTTCTTTTAGCAGAAGCTACTTCTTCATCACGCCCTTCTTCTCTCATCGGCGCTTTGCCTTCCTCTACCTCGTTTAACGCCTGCTACGTAGGCTAGATAAAGCCAGCAATAAGAAGAGTCAGGTCATAAATAGGGTTTCAAGTTTTTGGTCAGGTCATAAATAGAGTAGGGAAAATCGCAGATTTTGGTCATGAATAGGGTAAGGGTTTTGGGAAGCGGGCCGCGCACCCCTACCCAAATTTTCTGGGAGTACCCCCCCCGGGGGGGGGGGGTTACGAGTCAGTTGGACTGTATTGACAGAAAACGTTTCAAAGCGTTTTAAAACGAATTCGGCAAAACCCATACAGTATCCCGTCTGATTATCCGCATGTTGTTTTTCGTTGCTTTCATGCCTATTGTAACAGTACTATATGTATATTGATTGAAGAATCTTTGGATGGAATTACTGGAATATAAAAAGAAATTCTAAGTAGATTCAGAATAATATTACAGTGCTTCAATTTATTTTTGTGACAGCATGTAAACAAATCAGGTATCTCAGTTTGGTAGATATCTCTTTGCTCTCACGGTGACCGCTACCGTTATTTTGTTTTTTGTTCTTTTTTTTGCAAGACAATGCGGCAGGTATATAACAATTAATCTGCTGGCCGTATTAAAACACGATATTTCAGCCTCTAAACACGTGTTGATAACTCAAAATAATTCTCGTTCCAGGCTATTTTCAATTTATTCAATTACAGAGCGTCACTTCGTTCAGAATAGTTACAATTCGGTTTCAATAGTCTTGTAGTTTAAAACTTCAAAACAAAGGCGAGGGCGTTTTTATCGTATTTTTGTTTACGAAATTAGGAATTAAAATACCTTATTTAGTTCTTATTTAAATCCTTGGAACAAGAGAGAACCAATCAGACTCACCCGGCTTGAAATGGCACCACTCGGTGGTAACTATTTCAATTCTGGAACCTTCGGATGCCGAAGCCGCTTTTCATTCAAATTTTTCATTTTTTTTTCATAATTTTAACCATGGAAAAAATTGTATGTATTGAATCAGTTTCCCTATATCTTTCAATAACTATTCGGAATAACTACTCCGAGTTACTCGCATAAGGCATAATTCAATTACATGCCTCACTAAATGTATTCTTTTTGTCTGGTGTGATGCGGTTCGTGTACGGCTCGGCATGAAAGTTGAATATTCACAGCCAACTTCACGGGTAACTCAGTAGGAAAGAAACTTGTGCGTTCTGTCTGACAGGGAGAGAGATGCATTGAAGTGAATTATAATATTTCAAGCTATTTGTTGATGCTGATTTAATGTTTCCGTCATTTATTTACGGGTCGCTGCTGAAAGGTTCACACGTATGCTTGAATAGATGAATATGTTACACGGAAAAACTTGGAACTTCTCTTCATAACGTAACTTGAAGTCCTCAACTAGAGGCAGAATTTTTCTTTGCGGCGGTTAACCCAGGAGATGTTTTCAGGCTGTCAATCCAATTAAAATACTTGTTATTTTATTATGTACAGGTGTACAGAAGGAAACCGAGATAGCAATTGCGAAATACTTGCAATATTATGATTCGCGACACTGACTTGTGCCTACGTTCCACGAAATATCAGTTTTATGCACCATATTCTTACTTCTAAGTATTTTAGTTTATGAAATGATTTTCTCAAGATAATGAATTGTCATCACTAAAAATGGCTACATTTCCCTTAATCAAATATCCGTTGATTCAATTAGGAGCGATTGAATTTACTGTATTAGCATTTTCACTGCATGGGAAAAGTCAATATTTGCTTAACTTCCGTCCACAGTTGATGCCTTAAAGTCATCTCTAATGATAGGTGAGATTTCACACGACCGAACTACAAAAACTGAGCAATGACAAATTTTACCTGGAGTGGTAGACAACCAGTTGTCTCACAGCAAGTGCTCCGTCGTAAATGTAATCGGCTCATGAAAAATGCATAAGAATCTAGCGTCTAACATTGTGACTCACTCCACCTACGGGAAAAAAATTTCCATGAGGCAAAACGTCTATAAAAAAGCGACCTGAAATCGTGCATCGACAACCTACAAGTACTTTAGAGGTAAGACATTTTTTAGCTCTGCAGTTTGTAGGAGAATGCCTTAAGTTCTAAAATCCACAACGAAGAAACGAGGTAACATTTTGTTCAGTACAATTCCCACGCTATTATGCATAAAATCAAGTTCAACTCAGTTCCTTTGACATGATTGAAATCTAAGCAGGTTTTTTTGCTTCACCGTTTAATGTGCGGAGGTTTGAGTCAGTACTTTGAAGAAGGTTGTCAGGAGTGAGCAAATTTGAGTTGGCTCGTGGATAGAGGTTATAATCTTGGCCAAGAGAGTTCAAACTGCAACAGTTTATTCGATAACGAGCGAAACTACTGAAGTGCGACCGGTCAACAAATGTTTGTACTAGACAGTTCGCTATTAAATGAAAGAATACGGTATATTTAAACAGATCTCGAACTTCAAGTAGCAAGACATACATTAAGTCACATTCAGTTTTTCCTTCACTTTAGAGCAAATGTTTCAGAACTCGACTAAAGTTTGCTGAAATAGTTTGGTTTCCTTCACAGTGTGAATTAAGTAGATTACAAATTGTCGAAATTCCCAGCGTCTTAACAGCGTACTTAAGTCAAGCCGACTCAAAATTAACGAGATAGAGACAGTTCAACACTAACTTCTAGAGCATTAAAAGGAGTTCCTTCACAATGTTTAGCAGTTACTTCTCGTTTCAAAGATGATCGATCTTAGATTACCAGACCGGAGCATTTCAAATCAAGTATATTTTTTTGAATTGTAATGTTCGTTAAGCCACTATTATAATTTGCTTTTATTGGGATGTGACGTTTTCTGATAATTAAGTTTCACAAAGAAGGTCAAAGAATATAAAGAAATTGCCACCATAGTACACTTTGTCCCAAGAGCGCAATAAGCTCTGGGTGTTCTGAGAGGCATTTTTTGTCTCGACGAGTCTCGCTTGAGTTTGCAGTTTTGCAGACTTGGTGGGTACCGTGGGAAAAAACCCGTTTTTAATTGTTGTAATTGACTGCTTTGGTCCAACGACCTGCACTGACAACAAAAGGTCGTCCTTTGCTCTCACAGGAGAAAATGAAAATTTCCTACGAATCGTCTGGATTAAACGGCGATATTGGGGAAAAATTTATGGTCGTGAAAGTTTATACAACAAGATTCAATTTTGTTAGCAAGTATTTTGCTTTGTTCATTGGAATTAAGCACAATCTCCGGACGCAGCGTGGCAAATACAAATGCAAAGGCATCTGTTATTGCTTTTGGAAAATTACTGAAGCTTTATAGCTAGTCAAGTCAGCTTAAATCAACTAAAGCAATTCGAATCCTCAGTCAGTTTAGCCATGCCTTACTGGACGTAATGTAATATATGATTATTTTGACAGAAATGTTTCGTACTTTATCGATCAAATCGTTTTAAAATGTGCAAAAGTAAAACAAGTCCTGTTGTCTTGTTTGTAAATCTACAGTGCGTACTTTTGTGAAATCAAGGGATTTATTATTATTCAGTGTTGTTAAACCTTAAACAAGGTTTCTAGCCAATAAGAGAAATTTTATGGCATTTTAGTCTAAACACTATTTATCTTTTGCGGGTGGCATCATTGAGAGCATAGTAAGGACAAACGTTCCTTTCCCCTCCCCTGTTATTTATTTGCTCCAGTGACGTAACCGCGCCCTTCACTGAATCCAAGATGGCGACGGTAACTTAAGAGCACTTTCAAAACAAACAGTTTCTGGATCTTATTATTGTAGACAAAGTCGAATACTGTCGATTCTTGGCGGGCTTTTGCAGATCAAGCGTCGATTTGTAGTGTAATTCGATATGTGCTAGCTGTCAAGTAGTTTAAAACGCCTTGTCTGGCGCTAGCTGTAGTAGCTGAGAGGGGCCCTTGAAGAAGATTTTGTGTCCGGCGGGAGAAACAATTCTGTCGCGTCGTCAGTGGGTTTTCTACACGGAGAAGGTAATCTGTTATACGCAACTAACGTATGTTGTTATCTTATTGGACTAGAACTCATTTTTTTCGATATACTTTGCTTTCCGTGAGTGCCAGATCGTTCCTTATTTTGGCGGTTTTAATTAAAACTTTGAACTAATCGGGGCAAGGATATTATAAACAGCATACTCGTTAGTTCGTTGTGCATAAACAACGTGCATAAAAATAGCAGCAGTTCATTTGAGCGAAACATTGCATACAGAAGGCTATCAAACCTGATCACTTGGCTCGGTTTGGAGTTCAGTTGTAACTAACTTGTACTTAACTTGAGCTTTTAACTGTACAACTTCTGTGCAATTTTCGGAAGCCCTCTAGCAGGCTATTGTGATATTTGCAAATGATACGACTGCCGACTGCCGAAGTTTAAGTTTGCGCAGATCACTGGACGAATTCAAGGCTACAATATCAGTTAATTCACGGTAGCGACCCGGGGGTATAGAAAGTTGCTTCGAGCTGTCATTTAGGAATAATGTAGTTTGATCGTGTGTTCGATCGTTGCTTTATTCAGATTATGGGTTGCCAAATACGTTTATTTACCTCTCTTCCCACACGGAATAGTCTTATTCGGGACAGATTTTCCCACAAATATTTTTTGACTTCATAAACATTTTAGCGTAAGCAATTTTAATAAGCGTAAGCCTATATTTGTATTAAAAATGACCAATAATTAAGCTTAATCCAAATCCACTTCGAACTCATATAACGAACAAAACCATGTCGTGACCTCTTTCCATCATCGAAGGTGCACTATTTTTAGGAACCAACATGTATGTTTATAGACTTTATTTATCAGACCGAGAAAGAAACGGAATGTTCTACAAAATATCTGGGGGACATTCTGTTGTCGGACATTTTTAAGTGATGAATGTTTTCCGTTATACTGCGAAAATATATTGAATTTATTTTGCTCTGCGTTGATTTTCAAGTCTTAATACTTTGAGTTGAGCTCATTGTCGTGGTGTAAAAATCAAATAGACTTCGGTAAGCTTCTAGTTCGAGTTATTTTCTTGCTGCTAGATGATTTTACTTTTCGGCACTTCATAGATCGCAAGGTGTCTTATCTTTAGCAAACAGGTTACGTTTTACTAGATGACTACTACAACGTAACTTCGAAAATTGTGATTTTAACACTTACAAATAAATTCCTGCCATTTCAGTAAACAACGATCGAAATCTTCTCTCCTTCCCGACTATTGCCACCTACAATTCAGCTTACCATTTCCAGTCAAAATTGAAACTAAATTAATTTCAGCTCGTGGTCAGACAATTTATGACCAGACAGAAAATGTCTAATGTTATTTGCTTAGGAAAGCCAGTTACAATGCTGCTGGAAAGTTTTTGAATTATACAGCTGTACATGTACGTAAATTTATATGCAAATAAGCTTGCTTCATATGTATACAATGATTACAGTGTTTGTATTGACCAGCATATATACATGTACCTACTGTACATACGTGTATGGATACTGTATAATCCTGATGAGTGCTTGGAAGAAGCATGAAACTCTGAGTAGGAAGTAAATATCTTGGACCAACTAATCCATCTCTTTGCCTCTATTATTATAACTCACTCTAGTTTAACTATTACATGAACACTCTAATGAGCTGATGAGGATTTCAACCTGCTATTAATTGGTTCCATGCATGTACATAAAAGTACAATACATACATTTATAACCTCTCTTTTAGTTTGATGTTCAGAAGACAGAAATTAAATTCCAACAAGGTGTTCAGATTGGTTGTTTTTTTCATTAAGGTGTCTTATGGTAAAGTATAATCTGTTGGGATATGTAGATTATTCAAGAGAGGTTCTTTACGCTGTAAAGTTAGTCCAGGTTACATGCCGTTACCATTTGTTATTCTATGCCTTAGTGCTATACCGCAGGTTTTGGGAAGTTTTTGCTTGAAGAAAACATCAAGGGCTGTATCTACAAGATCATGTTTATCTGAGGAGTAACATCATGACTTAATTGCATATATAACCAGACTATTTATAAAGACATCAAAACCTGTTTTGGGACTTTAAAGATCTGTTAGCAGTTGAACCCCATAGTGAAAAGCAACATGCCGCAGCGTAATTAATAGTAATTGTTTGTACAAATGCGTTAACACTATTAACGCTTGAAGTACAGATACACATTATTTTGTAATTTCTTTTACCGACAATGTTGATTTATTTGCAAAAAAGAAAACTTAGTGTTCATATACATGTACACGTGCATGAGTCAAGTTACAGCACAATATCATGTAGCGCAGAGAAGATTCATGTTTCCCCAACTTGTCAATGTGTTAAAATCAAATAACGCTTTCCTCTTGAAATGCAATTTATTTACATGGTCAAATAATGTTACTCGAATTCTTGTCATTCATTTGTTGGTTTCTATTTGCAGGTATTGTTTTTGTTGTAAGGGAGAAGTCACTGATCTAGTGGAGCCACAATGCAGTGGGAAACTGCAAGAAATGAATCTTTCACAAGAAGAGAAGTGCGTCAAGTGCATACAATAAATGAAGTTACACATGAGACAAGGGATGAGCCACCAAGTTCAGACAGATCTGGTAGATATGTCAATGGTAATATAACTAATGGGATTGATACATCACGAGAGACATCTCGTAGTAAGAGAACAATTTATATGCTGAATGGCGACACTGCTACGGAGAGAACAAGTGACAGATATCCATATGTGAAGCGTGGATCTGATGCAAGTGACCAGGGCTCATTGCAGCGAACATATAGCAGTGGAAGTGGTACGGGAAGAAAGTTGAGTGGTAGCTCAATCGGTTCAACAGGTAGTGGAACAAAGATTTCCAGTGTAACCATGCCGATAAGGTCAGCATCCTTTTCAACTGCCCGTAAACCTTCCAATAGCAAGGAAAGCCCAGGTAATTACAGTATGGTTTGTCTCAAATGAAAAACCATTGTGGAATTACATATCATAACATTGTCATTTGTGAAATTTTCTCTCTTGATATGTAATTAGATGGTACTTTGTATTTTACAGTTCAAGCTAGTAGTTCTTTCAGCACAGAGTCCTCACCAACAAAGCCCTCGACTCTTCCCCGTACATCATCCCTGGTAAAGCAGCGCACGCCATCTGATCCAAAATCGGGTATTCCTGAAGTGAATGGTAAGTATACAGTGTACGCATGTGTGGCAGGACAGAAATGACTTGTTGATTGGACAATGCATGTCAACCACAGCACATTTTATTAACTCAATACAGAATTCAGTTTTTTGAAGCCACTCATCCCAGAACAATCATGTTGACATATCATTGCAAGGTTAAGTTGGCTGGGTAAAACACAATGATGTATGAACTGTGCGTGGGTGTGAGGAGAAGAGCAAATGACTTTCAAGATAAAACCGCCGGTTAATTAAAATGAAATGTCTAATGGTCCTTTTTTTATGATTGGATAACTGTTTGATATGAAGTTACAATTCTGGTACAATACAATACAATACAATACAAATTTATTGTCATCTCCCCATGGTAATTAATAAACCCTACTGAACTTAAAAAAAAATTACTGTAAGAGTACAAAAACCACACGGAAACTTATTGGTCATTCCACGTTACCATACGTGTTTCCAGCAAATACTGACTATAGATGGCATCAAAATGTGGTCAGAAATAAAGAAAGAAGCCATTAGGGGAGTGTGTCATGCATGTCAGTCTTAACCACATTTTGATGTCTTGTGTGATCTAATCCGTTATTGAACAGATGCATAGCAGCATGGAATCTAATCTGCTTTTGTATAATAATTAAAGAACCACAATTTAACATTATTGATGTCATCTAAACATCTATCTTCCATTAGTTCACACAATGTAAGGCAGTTGGAGCCAAACAAAATGATAGAATAATAATTATATGTAACAGATAATGTAACACAACCGTAACATACTTGTTTGACTTTCGTACGTTTTCCAGTTATGTACAATCTGAAAATGAAACTTGGCGAAGTGAAGGGCAGTGGTACAGATGGAAATGTCTATATCCAGTTGTTTGGATCTAAAGGAAATACAGCAAAAATACAGTTACGGCAAGCAGGAGACGAGAAAAACCGGTTTGAAACTGGCCAGGAGTATAAGTTCATGGTCACTACCATGGATATTGGAAAGGTACTCACTTAATTACTGTCTAGCTAGTACTTGTAAATGGTAAATAATTTTTCTGTACAAATTTAAAGTGGGAAGAATAGGTTTGCTATGTAATTTAACTATAAATGCATTTAAACAATGGGAGGATAAACAATTCTCAATCTTGGAAAAGTGCAGAATGAAATTTGATTGCGTAATTTTCCCGATGCTCCTCATTATAAAACAAGTTGTCCACGTGTTTAACACTCAAGTTCGTGCCAAACTCTATTCTAGACTGTGTGTACTACTATATAATACCTGATTCCATAATTGCTATATATTTATTCTACATGCCAGTTTGTGCCTCTTAGGAGTTCGTTTACATCCATATTCACATACATTTTTATTCATCTTTTGACTTGGCAATGATGGTGAGTTAACATTGAAATGTCCTCAAAAACTTTTTGATCTTTTGTTATAAACTTTTTTAAATCCAGATTGTTTTAAAGCTGTATTTCTTGTAACAATTTGTGCAATGCAGACCAATCTTTAGTGAAGATTCACATCATTCTAAAGCTCAACTGCATTTTATTATGTATTATTATTTTATTATTTATTATTAAATTATGTATTTACATGTACACTGTACCTGTTGCATGGTGTAGGCAAAATGATTTTCAGATCAAAGTGATTTCTAAATCAAACTAGTTTGATTTTTAGTTTTCAGTGTTTAAAAATTATTGTGTTAAATCTGGAGTGAAGGAAAGTAGAATGAAACTAGTTTTTAAGATCATTTATATATATGTACATGCATACTGCAACATGGAGTCATGGAATATTTGCTATTTTATACAAGAATTCTCTTTCAATTTACACATGAACAGTAGATTACATGAACCACATCCATGGATACAGAAGTGGTCTCTATTGAAAAGTTCTGTCAATAATTTAGTACATGCCCCATAAAATGCAAAATGAAAAAAGAAGAGAATTTCAAACTGGAACAAGAATTTAATATTCATTACTGAACCTTTGCAGGTGGAAAGAATTAAACTTAGTCATGATCACATGGAGTATGGAACAGGCTTTCATGTGAAAGAAGTTGAAATTGATGTGCCATC
>OMLO01002119.1_pt1 | contig 15779 bp, 4 predicted proteins | sample 1674811 | NCBI WGS metagenome assembly OMLO01 (sample SAMN06265003, study PRJEB25207) | coral metagenome | isolation source: Coral host | place: Mexico:La Bocana,Puerto Morelos, Mexico | collected 2008-11-13 | reverse complement strand
TTATTTATACTTCGCCAGCAGACAAACAATGGCGGCCGGACAAATACGTTGCTTTCTTCTAACATTGCCGATAACTGGCGCATAATAGAAGTATTGAAAAGAACTTGCACCGCAATGAATGTTGATAATTATTGACAATGAGCCGCATTCGGCAATGTGACACAAAAGGCGGCAATTTTCAATCGAGCGGTCAATTTAGTGGCAGTTTTTTTTTTCAACTCTGTTCAGCGAGCCCTTTATAATCTCATACAATCAAAATGGGGGAACAAGCTGTAAACAAATTGTTTTTGTTACTGCAATCCGGCGGATTTTAGAAAAGAAGAGAGCGCGCGTTTTTGAAATTTTATGTGACCCGTGAAGATCTGTCGCGCTTTTAGAGATAGCGACCCTGAACCTTTTTTTTCTTGTCCTTCCATTAACCATTGAGACCTAGAGCTTTTTCGAAAAAAAAACTTAATATTTCGAGCACTTTAAGCCTGGATAGCTACAATACTCTCCACTAGCATCATATTTTATGACATTTTTTTCTAGGGCATGTGCAGCAAAGCAAAACAAAAATGAGTGTTTGGACGAGAAAGTGACCTATGTCTTGAGGCCTTTTTATTTTATAATTTTTTTTTTTGCCTTTCCTATTTCTCATTTCATTCTTTTATTATTATAATATCATGGGTGACAAATTACTCCTTAATTTTGGCGCGAAATTTCAGCCGTAATTTCTAATTTCACATGTGAAATTATAAAATTGCTATGGCAACGCTTCCGTATCCCAGGATTGTGAGCGTAATTTGTCACCCATGATATTAAAAGGTAACCAAATGGTATACTCGTGAAATTAGGAAATAATTTCACTTGCGTTTTGTCAAAGTTCTAATAATTTCCCGAGTCTTTAGGCTCGGGAAATTATTAGAATTTTGACAAAACGCGCGTGAAATTATTTCCTAATTTCACTCGTCACCCATACTTATTTTTTCGTGCAGTTGCTGACCTTCTACTAGGTAGGTTTGCTTCCGGTTGAAGGATTCCCGAGAATTCATAATGGAGGACGGAAATTATTATCACGTAGTAGCCAAGTGTGGTTAAGGGAAACTATGTTGTGACTTTTTCACTCTAATTTTTAAGCATTTTTGTGCATATTTCACGTTCAATTGACCCACTCACTGGGATCTGAAAGACGAGTCTTCCTGCAAGAACAACTTCCTGCAGAGCTCTAGTTTAAGTAATGCCACTGTAATACGACTACGCGTTTGCGTTCTCCGTCCCCGATTATGGCTCCTGATTTTCATAATGATCATAGTAAAGGCAGCCCTGTTATGTTTCGTAGCTTTTTATGACGGTGAAAGTAAAAGCAGCACCCCTCGCAGCCGGAAAACAAAAATCAGAAGAGTGATTTTGACAAGCCTGCACGATTCCTGCGGTTCGCAAATAAACGTGTTCTAAATAAAGCCTTCATAGCTTAGCTTTAACTTGGACGTCTAAGAGATTTTCCCTTGTAATATGAGAATATGGAGGGCTCCTAGAAGATTTCTCTCAGTAGTGGTTGATTATCTATAAGGTGCCTTTTCGCCATAAGCGTGTTCTTTAGGTTAGGTATTGCAGTATTTTCTTTTGTGCGGTTCTGAAAGGTGTCTCACCTCCGATTTTTTCTTCTTTTTCCGGGTAGAGGCGGCTGAGACGCAGGCTAGTGTAGCGAAGTGCGAACATGAAACCAATGAATGCTTACTGGTTCTCAGTGCTACTGGAGCGAGCGCAAAATGACTTTGTTATAATAAATGAGTTTGTTATAATACGCATGCGCGACCCTTCGTTTTCTGAAACAGACGTGAATGTGTCCTCATTTGGCTGCTTGGGCAGCAAAATATTTTGTTCCCTTTAATTAGCCCACCCGGTAACACTGTCTCCTAGTCAAGCCAGGACTAAATGTACAATTAATCTTATTTGTTGTGTTTAATTTTCCCTACTCCTTGCACAACGTTTGAGCTTTTGAAACAAAAAAGAGCGTATAACCAAGTGGTTTTGCTGCCCTGACCGCAAATGAATTAGAATTGGAATTAGATTTCCCAGTTTTATATTTTATTTGCTCGATGGAATTTTCATGAGATGATGTTACGGAAATACGGTCGGTCGGTCCATTTTTACACTGAACTACGCCTAACCGCGGTCACTACGCCATCTCTATTCTACTCCATCTCTGAATTGAGCAATGGAAATGGACGTGTTCAACTTGCACTCTGAAAATGCATGAACACAAACTTTCGAAATGCCGAGATATGAATGGAAAAATGACTTTCTGCTTAAATACTGCAGGATATGTTTTTTCCTGATACAAAGCCATCAAGAATCTCGGATGTGATAGGTGATTAAAATATAAACAGCCTAGTCAAGATTTAGGTCTGTACAATTTTTTTGATTTGCCCGTTATTTGGAAGGTGATTCACCTGAATTTAATGAGCTCTGCATTGAAACGCCACGGAGCGGCACCAGAATGTCGGCCCCAAAGTAACAGAAATGTCTGTCATTGATTTTTTTTTTTCGCTATTGAAAAGAAAAAAAATATTTATCTAGAGTGCTAATACAGTGAAAATATTAATTTAGATCTTAGAGTGCAAGAAATGTTCAAATAGCAAACAGCCACAACTCCTCTAACGACGCGAGATCCTTTTCGGGGCGCCATTTTGATACCACACAGCGCATGAAGTTGGAAATTCAGACGTCCTCTATAACAGAATGAGGAACCCTGTAGAGAGTAACGTTAACGTTGTAAAACGACAAGCTCTAGCTTAGAGGGTCTTATATGTGATATAACTAAAACTTCATATGAACTGGTATTTTTCAATATCTTAAAATATTGACATCACATGAAAACTATTGCCTACTATCTGTTACTTTAGAAAATCCTGATTTAGCCCTTACATCGCATAACTTTTAACTGCAATATTTAATTCTTTTATCCCTAATTTCTTCACATCATTTTAAGATTCTAAGTACTAAATTTCTCTTCAATAATACAAAGAATGTTTCTTAGTTTCTATCCTTATCTGGCTTCACCCTCACCCGCCAGTTCCCTCCCCGCCGGCTGAGCTTGTGTTGATAATTTTCCCTTTTTCCTCTTCTTTTTTCCTGCTTCTTTGCAGTGTTTCTGGACAAAGAAGCATAATTTAGCTCCGTCGCCACATCCCAACTAGCCATTTCCTCAGCCCTCTCTTCATTTGCCGCCGCCGCACTAAGACTTGCTAATCTCAATGAATGTTTCCTTCTTAGATGCGCCAGATACCGATTTTCACTTGTCGTCATTCTCTCGCAGTGCTCTCTGGTTTCGGCCCTCAAGTCCTGCTTTAATGAAACTGCCTTGACGTATTTGTTCTTGTATTGTAATTGAAGGCTTGTTCCATTTGTCAAGCATAGGCGACTAATTTGTTCTTTCTTCCTGCGAAAAGCTGCCAGGTCATCATAAAAACCTTTGCCTTCCATTTCTATTTTGCGCCAAAACGTTTGGTTAAAATACTGGAACAATAACTCGTCGGCTGCGTTCCATCGCTTTATTTTGTCTTTGACAGCGTCGCTCAAGTTCACAGCTCTCTCTTTGTCTTGTCTTTCGTTAGATTTAAAATGAAGAATGTCATCTAATTCCCAGCAAAGCAATCGTTTTAGCAGCACGACTGACTCATCGAAGTAATCTGTGATCATAATCAAGTCAAATTCCTTTTCTAAAAACGCAATGTAATTTTTGATCGCAGTAACGTTCTGGTGAAATTTGTAGGCCAATCCTAAGTCGAATGACATGGGATTTCGGGCTAAGCGTGTAGATGCTGTCCTGAATACGTCTTCATATTCGATACCCGTGCTAAGAAATATCTCTAATGCCTTCCTGGGATCTCTGCCGAATCCATAAATATCGCCTAGTCCTATATAGTTAAAAACCGACTCGTACTGGTCAACTGGATTTCGTAGAATCGTTACGTATTTCGCAGTCGTCTTCGGGAATAGGTAATTCATCGGTTTTTGGTTGTACCTTGTGTGACTGCAGAGAAAGTTCGGTCGAGGTATCTCTAGAGGCAATGAAAAAGAGACTTGGAAGCGACGGGGCCAACCAATTAACGTGTCGTGACCAAGCACAAATGTAAGATCACGCGAGTCGCCATAACGAAAAAAGATATTGGCGATTGTAGTGGAACCCGTTTTGTGCGTCTTAAGAAATAGGACGTGTTGTATGGGAGAACACTTTCGAACCACTGGCAGGTTTGCACTTGTTTCACTGCTGTTTGTGTTTGCTAGTGTTTCATGTTGCCTGTTAAAACAAAATAATAAACTTGGTTGAAGTGTTTTTAATATTTCATTTGCGGTACAAAATACTGAAAAACAAAGATTTTATGTAAAAATGAATTATTAAAATAAATTAATCAACGCGATGTCTGTGTGGTTGGTGAGTTTCGTTGCTAAATATCTTTCGTTTTATAACGCGTGAGTTGGTCGAACCAGGAGCCTCCCAGTCGAGCTAATTTGAGTTATCATCAGTGGATGGCCCCTCTTTGGCCCATATTTAAGATAACTACATAATTGCCCACAGTGGCTTCTTTCTTGCATTAAGTTGTCATGCAACTGTGTTATTTAACTTCCAAAATTTGCGTTGCCATAGCAAAGGGCCAGAGCAACGGTTTTTTTAACAGCTAAAACAAGGAAGAATGTCAGACGGTATTAGATTTCCTAGTGTCTTTTTCTTGGGAAGATCAAAAGTTATAAAAACGGCTTCCACAAGTTAGCAACAGTAAATTGGGGATATGCGCTTAGACAATTTGGAGCTGAAAACTGTGTTGACGGAACCTTTTAAGATATATTATTACACCGATAACTTCAGCACAATAATTTCTTTAATGTGGATGAGACAACAAGTTAATCTTGCTTGACCAATAATTTCGATACAAGAAAAGAAGCAGTTTGAATCGATTGGAAATAATTCAGTTACATATATATCTCAATTTCTTGGCCTAACAGTCAGTCAGCAGCTGGAAGTTTCTCACACAACCAGACCATAAGTGCCACCGACAGGCTTGTATTTGCTTAAACGTATCACTTGTTTTATCATTTGGGAATTTATAATTGACTGCGACATATTTATCGCTTAAGGGCTCTTTTAGTTGGAAAATTACTTCACTGTGCATTAAATGACGATGTTGGGGAAAATTGACCTAATCGTCAAATGAGGGTATTCGTAGATTCGTGCCGATGAAAACAGATATATATTTTTAACAGTTGATTCGAACGATCTAATTATGCAATCTGTTGCATCATCAACTTGAAGTCGATTTCAACGACATAAAAAAATTAAAACAAATCATTTTTTTAATCATTTTTTGATTAAGACGAAAAACATAATCTCAACTTACTTTTCTGTCACCATAGGATAGCGCTGTGTTTTCCATAGGTAACCGAGCTCGTAAGTAAAAGACGAGATAAACAGAAGACACAGGACGCACACAGCAAAAGCAAAAAGACTTCTCCGGCTCACATGGCAGATCCAGACACAAGGGACCGCCATTACTGTGAAGCTACGTACCTTGAAGACTAGAGGGTTTTTGCTAGTGAACACCCAACCATCTGGTTATGAAAACGGTGCCTTGGTACCGCGCCGTTATTAGGGACTTTAAGATCCAGCACACGACGGCTATAAAACGCCACCGGAAGTGAAATATTCAGCCCACGGTACATAGTGCGCATGCCCAAGTAGCCCTAAGTCGCGTCATGAACGTCATTTGGTAAAGTTTGGCGCTGTGTAGAGAACGTGAGTATAAAATCCTTTTCTTGTCCATAAAAATAATACTTTGCCTGCCTTAAACCTCTCAGGCTCTCAGTAGAGTTACTTTTAAACATGGTCTTCGATTGCAGTCAATTTGGAAGGCAAAGGCAAACAGCTAAACAGCTGGTTAAGTACTCGATCTAAATGAGTCATTTAAGCCTAAACCTCCCTTGTAAATTTCAGCTTCATTTTTGTCGATTTGAGTTGGTTGAACGAATCTTCGAATCTTTTACATGTCAGTATGTTTAAGAAACATGTGTTATTAGTCAAAGGAGCATGACGTGTTGTTGTGTCGAGCAGTGCCGAATTTAAACCCTTTTTCGTCCACTGGATGGTTTTCGATTTAATTTCTTATTGCGCGACAGTTAAAGCGATCTATAAGATGGACCAACTTCTTCTATAACTTTTCCCTATAAATCCATCCCCACATTCCTCATTTTCATTTTCCTCGGTATCTCCTATCAGTTTGTTGCTACATTTTAAGTTGTTGCCTCTCTTTTATCCCTTGAAAGTACAAAAGGGATGGGGAAATTCGCGAATTTGTATATTAAATAAGTAATTTAGTTTTATTTTGGATTAATTTCCGTCATTAATCGTATCTGTAACAAAATTCATGGTTCTCCGCGCGCCTATAAGGTAATCGGCGCGCGAACACGTGGGTGTCCAATTACAGGTAACCAAATTGAACTTTTTGTAATTGGATACCCACGTGATTCGCGCGTCAAAACTTATGAAAAACTTTATAGGTGTTTTCGCTCCAAAAAAAATATTATAAGACATTTTTAATTCCAACGTTTGTTATAGATACGATTAATTAGTAAATTAGTAATTGGACCTCGTGTCGTACAATTCAAAAAATAATCGTGCTCCTATTTCAAATCGGCCTCTCACTTTGCGCTTGTCCAATTTTGAAATTACTTCCCCGATTACTTCCTGAATTGTATTCCGCTCGGTCCGATTACTATTACCTATTGACCTTTTACGGAAATAGTGACATCCACGAAGGCGGATATAGAATGGCGGATTAAATGACGTCATTTGACGTCGTATGACGTCATAACCAACAGAAATGGTATTATCTTGTAGAAAACTTTAATCAATGTAAATTTTTGCCGCTGTGTTTGTATCACGCTAGGGGTTTATTTACACTGCACGTCCGAGGGTATAGTTGGTTAACTCTGGTTAATTCCTATTTAATTAATTAAGTAATTCAAAGGAAACGACTTAAATTACGGGCTTCAATTAAAACATTTTATGTGTTGATGTAGCATATAACAACGGAAATTTCATGGAGATCCTAACGAGTGGTGGTGGTGAGTGGATGCGGGTTACATCAGCTCACTGGCTGCTCTTGTACATCTACACAGTAGATACTGTATCATTACTGATATGTCATCATTATCATCTTCAACTGTATCATCATCATTATCATCTTTACCGATATATGGGCAAAAATTTGCTTTTTACTTTAAATTTACATAGTATTTTTTGATCGAGTATAATGAGACCAAAGACATCACAAGGTGAATCGCGATCGGTTATCACAAAGGACATAGGACTCCTCCCATTGTACTGATCAAAACTCCGAGCAAATATGTTGCATGAGCGAACAAGTTACGTTTAGTTTTGCCGGTTTTACTTATGATTTGTCGACAAAGTGACGCTCCATTTTTCAGCCAATCGCGCAGCGTCACAATTGTTTCCCTATGTTTACCCGAATATATTATATACATATATTATATACATATATATATCAGTTGTGCAACTTTACCAGTGGTATATCACGGATTAATATTTCACGAGTCACTCGTATTTTCTCAGTCATCAAACAAGCCTTTAGGCCAGTGTGTTTATCACAAGAATAAAGGTGACAAGTAGGATAATCCATGCTATACCACGAGAGAGCCGCGCATAAACCATTTTCGACCATGCTATAGAAAATACAATGCATGGTCAACTCAATCAACGCGACATTCGCGTTCCGTATGATGGAGCCGGGTTGGATATAATACCGTCGAGTATACAACGGTTTTCTTAGACTAGCGAACAAAAATACTTCCATGTGGATTAATCACGTTTTTCAAGTTGTTTTCGTGGTCTCTCCCACAAGGATCATGGACCGGCCAACCATTCTTTGTACAACCATCAAAGTGGAAGAAAGTGCCACTTGCTCTGAATTTTGGTCCACATGTTTCCCTCGGTGCCAGGGTAAGCAGGTCGGTGTCTTCATAAAGACACGTGCCAGTTATGTTTCCTACCACCACGCAGTCGGTGTTTCCTTGACGCCAGTAAACCAAGCTCCCACCAGACGGACTACAGACCCACCAGTTGTTTATGTTGCTTTTGATCAGTATCTCTGAGCCAAGTCTTTTCCAAAGCGAGAAGTCGATGGCGTTGTAGTCTGTTTCATTCAACGGAGGAGTTGTCGAGACGGGAACGTCTACGTCTTCGCTCGCTGGCCAATTGGGTCTGGGTGTAATTGCGTTTGATTTATCTGTGAAGTGACTGTAATTAGTGAATGTATAGCTCCACACTAGAGTCCAGCCTCCTCCGTCGGTGTCCATGTCACAGTAAACCTGGAAAGGGGGATCACGAGATCCATAGTTTGGATCTATCCAATAAACACCGGAAGGAGGATCCCAGTAAGTAAGTGACCGGCACGAGCTCTTGATGGGTGGTTGAGCAGAACCTACAGTAAATAACAGAGAATGTAGTGACGTATGTCGTTTAAGCAGTAATGAACGTAATGTGGTGTGCGCTTGTCTAACGACCTGAAGAGACAACGGAACTTTTTTTTTTTTTTTTTTTTTTTACGTAGGTAAAGTCTGCATATAAACCGAGTAGCCCATCAGGGCGGAGATTATCACGGTTTCTGTAACTTGAACTGACTAGGAGAATTTCTACTCCTCCCTGGATGGGATGCTGATCAATGGCAAGGTTACCCCCAATATTAAATTCGCCAGTACCAATTTACATTTATACATGCATCTTGGAGGAGAGAGGCCTGGGTCTTGCCTTGCTTAAGGACGTTCGGGCTAATTCTCTCTCTCAAAATTCACATGCCACGTCATGCATCGAGCGCCGCTAAATAGTTAAGTCAACAATAATAAGGCAAATGGCCATTGCTATAACTTTTCGCGGATTTAGCGATCTTGGATGTTCGGTGACCCCTATTTTCTTTTGATGTGTCATTTTCTCTACCGATTTTCTACGCTTTACGAGAAAATGAAGTTAATCTAATAAGTAGAAGTTTGAATTTTTTTGCAAAACAGTCCACGGAATTCCGTTCATTTGACCTCTACGTTTAACTTTGCGGCAGTTTCTAATGCCCCTTCAAGGTTAAAGTTTGTGGAAATGATGGCAATTTTTGAAGTTATTAACTTCACAGATTTTCTTATACAAAATATTATTGGAATAGTTTACCTCTGTTGACTTAGTTTTGATATTTTAACCTAAAAACCCTGGAGACCATGCTGAATTATGCGCACCAATTTATCAAAATCAGACTAGTTTTTCACACGTCCTATCTCTGAAACGAAGCCGGTGACCCCCAAGTTTTACTTCATGTCTGGAACAAGTAGATCATTATCTGTCCGCAGTGAAAGTTTTAAAAAAATCTAACGAGTAGAAAATTTTCGCGCGAACGTCCTTCAGGACATAACTCGATGTTCCCGTCCAGGGCTCGAACTTGGACCGCTCGAGCCCGACACGAGCAAATTAACCATGAGGCCTCCACATCTTTCACCATCTACTTGTGGCTAACATTTTTCATGAAGGTAGGCGCGAGGTTTAAGTTTCTCTTGAAGGATCGGAGTTTAACTTTAATTACAGTTGTTTATGCAGTAATCAGCGGTTACAATTTGCTCAGTTTCTGCAATGCCCTTTTATTACTCATTGCAGACGTGGTAAACATTCTTATTCTCAAAAGGTACAGTAAATGAAATCTAAAAGAATGGTTTGCTTTAGAGAATTAACTAAATTGGAGAGATATCTGAAATGTGTTAATGGCTGGAGCTTACCCTCTGAAGTAGGAATTTCGTCAAAATCATGAAAGTCATCCTGAAAACTGGACGATGCTGGTGTTCTCCTTGAGAAAACCTGCAAGAAAAAAAAAACAAAAAAAAAATACAAGTAAACTACATTAGCATATACATTTTATAATGACTGTTACCTCTTCTGCTGGATACCCACTGGCTAAAGCAATTGAATTAATTTAAAGTCTCCTTTAATCCTGGCTTATAACGCACCTTTTCTAAGTAGGAAGAACCTTTTTGTTTTAAAAGCCTGTCCGGATACATCTTTCTTGTTTCTCTGTGCAGTGAGCACGTCTCTTCAGTTGTCATATAATTTGCACTTTTGCAAAAGGGCTCCCTGGCACACATCTGGGAGCAGGAAAACAACGAGTCGAACTTTCCAATCCAAATAGGATTTTCATTTACGAAAAAAGAGTCTTCCTCGATTTCAAATAAAACGCCAAACTCTTCTGTTTTGAGCATCGTTGTAAGTGACAATACGGCAAGAACTGCGCGCAACATCTGCAAGACAAAAAAACAAATGGAAAATATATAATGACCTGCAGTTAAACAGGCTCAAGAAGAAAGAAGAAAAAAGCAATTTGTAATAATTGTAAAGGGTAACATTATTTCTACAAATAATTACTTGCCATTCTCCTGGTTGTGAAACGATAAGTTCAGTTTAAGGGGTGCAATCTCTATGTGAGCTGTGTCAAGTTTTATTTTGCCGCATTCGGCATGACAATATATTTCCCATTTTGTACTTCATTTTACCGATCTTTTAATGTATTTCCGCTCTAAGAAGACGAATATCAAAGCGATATCATTAATAAAATAATTGTTTCAGTGCTACTAGTCCCGGCACTTTTCACCTCTCGAGATCTCCAAAAAATTAAGTGCTTTCGTCACTTCTTGGCAATTTCTCTAAAATGGCGAAACCTTTTTCAAAAAACCACTCTCAGTCCATATAACAGTAATGTTTGAAATATTAAGAATAATTCTAAACATTAACAACAACAACGACGTACCTTACGTTTGAAATGTGTTTATGTGGGTAATTTTCACTGAAGAATACGACTCAACAAAAAGGAGGCACTTAGATGAAATGTCCACAGGTGGTATTTTGATAAAGTACGTATTCTTTGAGTAATTCGAGTCAATATCTCAACTCTGGAGAATTCTGTGCGGTGGATCGACTAGCTAAAGGTTCAGTTTGAGAGATCATACATTTGAACTAACCAGTAAAATCTAAGGACATTGAATCATCATCACAGTCACATACAAAGAGTGCTCTACCAACTGACCTATCAAACTAATGAGTTCAGGAACTGGTTACGTTTTGAGATCGTGATATACCTGTTGAAGCCTGCTATCTTTTTTTGAATTTTTCTCCGCAGCTCAAACGTGTCAGCTTAGCATTGGCTAAAATAGCAAAGTTAATTAAGCCTCCTTGAGCAAGATCAGAGTGGACGTGCGTGATCGCAGAGAGAAACACACACGTATCATAAATTTCCCGTATGCTGGCGAGGTAACGGGACTGACTGAAGAACAGGCCGTTCAGACCGACATACTTACGACTGACTGACTGACTGACTGACTGACTGACTGACTGACTGACGGACTGACTGGCACTGACTAACCCACTCAAAAAGCAAACGAACTAAAAGTCGATTTATTGCCGGAGTCTTTGTGGATGCGCAGTACAATAAGCAAATATAATCTCGAACTGTTTTACTATTTCTTCGCTTTTCTTAACATACATTTAAAAAAATAGGATATTTCTTGATATACCGCCAAATTTGTGGTATCGCTCCCAGAGCAGAAAGCAAGAGTTCCTCGTTCCAAAAAAATAGAACTAATATAGCAGCCTTTTCGCATTTCAGGGACAAAATTAAACAATATTAAATGGATTAGCTGTAAATCAGTAAAGTAAGAATGATTGGTTTAATATTGGTTACGAAAACACAATAACAGCTAAGTGTGGCCATTAGCAGCCATTAGGCATAAGGCGGCTGAGCTAATCTCGAAAGTCAATCCATCGGACAGAAAGAATGTATTCGGAGTAAAAGATATCAAGCATCGAGACGTACTAACCAGCCAATCGAATTAAATGAGAGAGCAAACTCATTTGCAAAAAGTTGTTAAAGAATAAGTTGATGGAGAACAAAATCATGCAAGCATTTTGTTATAATTCAGAAATTAATTAATGTTATTTTCACATGCTGATTAAATTAAATAAATTGCTCAACGCACATAGAAATGAATCAGTCAATAAAAAACAAGGAAAAATATATGTAAATCAATAAATAAGTTTTTGAGCATACTTTTGTGCAGAAAAGTGGAGGAAAAGTTAGGACTGACTTTTACATCAACAAAACCGTATCCTATTCTGTATTATGATCGTTGCCAAGTCAACATGTGACACAGAGATGTGACAAGTCAGAATTCGTTCCATTCAGTGTAAGAGTAACAGCGTCTTGGCTTCGTCAATGTGGTCTTTATGTGGCTGTTATAATTAACTCTTCCATCATTTTCCCACTTTGGAGTTTGTGTTTTAAGCTTATTTGCAAATAACTGCAGTTTCTAATGGTTTGCCGCATATAGATTTCTTGCCAAAAGTTCGTGAGTGTAAATGCTACGCATGATATCGCTTTATCACTCAAGTTATATCGATACTTAAGCTTGGCACTTTCGTATCAGACCTACGTGCGGTACGAAGCCCAAAACACAACCACCCACCCTCCCCCCATAATCTATAGCTTGTATTCGAGAACGCGATTTTCAGGATTTAACAATTCACAATTTCCTCCATAGCTTCAAGACTGTACTATACCGAGAGGATTTATTTATTCTCTGTATAAATGAAATAGTCCCGCAGAAAAAGGGTTTTACGTTGAAACGGATTGAATGGCAAGTCGAGTAAAGTCTTCACCCTGGCACTATTTGACTTCCGGTGAGAGGAATCGACTTAGCAGATGGCAAGTCGAGTGCGCCCTTGAAAATCGTATCGATTCGTCAACATTGTAATACTACTTGTTTCACGTAGAGAGGCTGATGTCACCTCTATGACCTCTATGCCACTCGACTTCCGGTAGTACTATAAGAACTGTGAAAATTATTGATAACGCACGATTCGACTTCCGGTGACTCAGTTCGTCAGCTGTCTTAGGAAAAAGATTCACTGAGATTGGGGACATGGAGGTCTGTTTAGAAACTGAAAGCGACCCTTCTTTTTTGGAGTTAGTTTCAACGGTTAATCGACTGACATATAACTCCTAACTGATTTTCTGTTAACTACTCTCGGTTGAGCAGTTTTTAATCATTTTCCATGACAAGCAATGCAAATCATTTCTACTGAGATGCATTAAGAGTGAAGAATGCCAAATTTTCGTAGTCAATTTTTGTAATGCATATATATGTATATATATTGTGGGAGGAAAAAACCAAGTAAACTACACTTTCATCCCGACAAGCCTGTTTCGTGATTGCTCACTCATCAGGGGATTTAGAGCAATCACGAAACAGGCTTGTATGGATGAAAGTGTAGTTTACTTGGTTTTTTCCTCCCACAATATACTACGCTCTACATTTATGTATTGTGCCCTGTTTTACGAAAATCAAATTTTACACTTTATATATAGATATATATATATATGAAGAATACATTATGTTTCATAAATCAGTTGAAGTGGAGGATGCATTAAATACTAGTTCCTTTACGATTCGAAGACGATATCTAATATAAATTTCTCTGCATGGATTCATAGATAACAAAGCCGATAACAATTAACTACTTTAGTTTTCCTCCTAGCTTCTTATTTCGAAGTTTATTTCCGGCCCGTGTTACTCTGCAAATAAACCTTCTTTCGAGACCCAATACTTCCGTTGCGAATTGTATCCTCCCTCATCCTTTATAAGGTGCCGTAATTCGCAATTTTTCTCATTAGTTCGGTGATCAGCTGTAGCAACATGAACACCTTACTTTCAAGCGCAGCAGTGTTATTCAGAAACACCAAGCGATCCTTGTTTTATGGATCCATGGCAGCTTTGACAATAGGCTTAGAAGAAATAATCGAAAGAGTCGTTTTCAACTGCCCGTGCGAAGGATACTACCCTTACGGTTTAGCATTTCTCTGGGCCCCGACTTCACTGCTGTTTCTCGCCGGAATCCTGGTGGACAGAGATTTATGGAAGCTTGCAAGAATCAAGAAGAAAAACAAGACACAATCCGCAGGCCGTTGGTATCTGAAAGTATTTCTAGTTGCGCCATATATTTTTATAAACGCAGGCATTGCCCCGGTGGCTTGGCTCGTGATATCGTTTCTACAACAGCAGTATTACACCTGTGCTTATTTCGGTCCTCCTCTCGACAGTGAGGTCGCACTGGGCAATACAACTGATAAATGCCCTGTTACTCTGAACTTTCGTACAAGGGAGCTCGGGGAAAGTTACAAAACCCGTAGTCAATTAATAGGCTGGTCTCTGATGCTGATGGCAGTGTTCATTCTCTTCACATCCGTCTGCATTCGTCGATGTCTTCGAAAAAGGAAGGAACTTAAAATGCCGAGTTTAGAATACTACCAATATATAGAGGCCGAGACGGCATTAAAAGAGTTCCACACAATAGCGATAGAGTGTGCAAAGAAAAACGCTAAAGAGAACGTAGAGAAGTCATTTCAGGACGCAAAGATCAAAAGGTTTGATTCCCGCATTCGAACGGTGGCAAATGACGTCGTCCAAAAATACGGCATGTACTTTGTGATACCATCACCCGAGAGTCCAGCAGTCAGTGCAACAGAAGCCATTCGACCAGCACCGCAGAGTCTATCACTTCAACTTCCACACTGCGGGTTTCAAGTAACTGATGGCCCACCAACTGCAAAGAGGAATGGAGTTGAAAGTCCCAGTCACTCAGTACTAGATTCGTCGGAGACAAATGCAACTCCACTATGCCATTGCCGATACCCGAGGCAAGCAGTTTCGAAAGTTAGACTTCATCGACAAAACGCCGTGATCGAAACAGTCTGAAAGTGGAAATCACTTGAGATGTAGATGTAATCAGCTCCCAGATAACTTATAACTTGATAACCCAGATGGTAGTTTCCCCTAATCTTATCTTATACAAGTGACTCATCAGAGCAAACGATGGAATATTACTTCACTATGATTGCACAACAGTTTTATTGCATTTTTGGTTGCCAAAAGAGAAAGTTAAACACCTTTATACTAAGGATTATTACTATTATGTATGTTCTCATATTGGAAAAAAAAATGTTGTTTTTCAATACAAGGATCATTTTCTAGTTTTGGTTTATATATTTTATTGTCCTTCACAGCAAAACCACAAAACGAATATGTCAACAATTTTTTTTGTAATTTTTTTTATTTTATGTTTGTTTCTCGTTATCTGCTGCTTTTATCATAACTATAGTTATTTTGGGTAGTCAAGGTCCGTACGCAAAATCAGCTTCTTTTGATTTGGATTGCAATTGATTATGCGGCAGGTCTTTTTTGCATGGTGCAGGGTGCAGGTTGTAGGTTGAAATTTAATTATAACTGGAAAAGCGCTGACACTAAAAAGAAACGTACAAGCGGTAGACCTACCGTGACTGTTAGATGACGCTGTTTACGATCAATTAGTAAGACCTAAATGCCAAATCGGCCGAAGCGATGGGAGAAGAGTATATTCCTATGATTTTAAGACTGCAATGAATTATTGGTTTTGAAAAACATCTCAAATATTAGCTGAAATACGTGCTGAATTTGGCAACTTCCACTAGTTTGACCAAGTGACCAACTACTTCATGTAAAAACCCCTGACGAGCAACCTGCACCCTGCACCCTGCACCCTGCACCCTGAAAAAAACTACCTCATTGCCGTGAATTATGTATCTAGGAACCGTCGTCGGTACCAAGATCACTTCTTGTGTTTCGAATGAAAATGTTCCCGTGTGGATTAACTATGTTTTGCACTT
>OMLO01002118.1_pt1 | contig 15784 bp, 6 predicted proteins | sample 1674811 | NCBI WGS metagenome assembly OMLO01 (sample SAMN06265003, study PRJEB25207) | coral metagenome | isolation source: Coral host | place: Mexico:La Bocana,Puerto Morelos, Mexico | collected 2008-11-13 | reverse complement strand
CCCTCTCCCGTTCAGATTTTCCATTTTTTCGTCAGACTCTTAAAGGTTCACTAATTTGCCCAATTTCGGTTATTTTACGGAAAATATTTCTAATTACTCTACTTCTGTTCCTTACAATGCAACTGGTTATAGAAACCTATCCTGACTCTGAAAGTTCTGGAATGAAAATTTTTAAAAAAATTCAACGTTTTTTACTTACCGCTAGTTAACAGACTCAACCTTAGTTAACTTTACATTGCCCTAAACTGGTCCAGAAAATAATATCGTGTGATGAACGTGTGTCCTCGCGGAAGATATTACGATCGAGTATGTTTTGTTTCCGCCATCTTGAATTTGAGCCATTGGGGCCAGCAGTCACTCCCAATCTCATGAGCTTGGCGTCCTCGGTGATAAACAAAACACGTTTCACAAAAAAAAAAGAACGATGTTTTTAGTGTGTACAAGAATTGAAAAACGGGGAGTCTACATAAAAAGGTTCTCAAAAACCTGTCAAATGATTATACTTGTATTCCAGAAACCACTTTATTGTGTTATTCGGTGTTAAGGACGAAATTTTGCTAGCTTGTGCTCTATTTACAAACTGATTTAAAACGTCCATAAAAAAGAGCTTTCAAGGAATAAATTCTTGTCTGTCACCTGTGTAAATCCCAGATCTAACCCCCCCCCCCCCCCCCCCCCACCGAGATCTACACTCTTTCCCTACACGACGCTCTTCCGATCTCCACTCGTAAGTATCCCCCATGCCTTCGGAATTCCAGTTCAAAGAACCCCCCCTTGCCCTCGGAATTCCGAGAAGCCATCCTTGGTATGGTACGGATATTTTCTGGAGTCACCCATTCAAGGGAGAATTCCAGAGCTTTTAAGACTGGACATACAGTAAAATCATTGATAAAAACTAAATTTTGGTCAGGCAGAAGAAAATTTTTCTCTGGCGGAATTTGTTTTGCATCAAGTTCTCTATCTGGGATGTTTTGGCATAAAAATTTCAATCATCTTTTTTTGTTTGTTTTAATCCACACTCCTCATTCAGTCATAATAAATTCCAAAAATGAGACTTTGCTGTAAAAGAAACTTGCATTTCACAAAAGCCAGAACCATTTTTCAATTGTTTTGACTTGATGATCTTAGCCTATGACTATTTTAAGTGTTTTGATTCTATTATCATTGAGTAACCTTTGTTGCATTCAGTCCTCTCTTTCATTATATTTTGGTTACCTTCCTTTCATGATACCTCGTGTACTGTATATGTTGCAGGTCAAAATGAAATTAGGTTAAAATGATTTTAACCTATGTAGTTTGATTCTTAATTTCCTTTGTCTTCTAACTCTGATAATTATTATTCATGATCTGTGAATAATTAGGTTAAGAAATTAAGTAATTTCCTTTTAACCTGCAATATGTACATTTACGTATTATTACAGGCCTTCTGATATTATGCGATGGTACAATTTTGCACAGATGGCCTCAAATTGCATCTGATTGCACAATGCATGAAAATTGCACAATCTACGCTTTTTTAAAGATGATTTGCCTTTGAAATACATATAAGTCTTAAAAACCTTTAACAACCTTTTTCTGTCTGTGGAGGACAAGCACCTTGATTCTCATTATCGCAATATATGCTCAGATGTTTAATTTTTGTTCCCTCTGTTGCAGCAGCCTAGAAGTTTTCTTTTGTAAAGCCTAGTAAAATACATGCAGGCTTGTAGATAGCTTAAGAAAAAATTGTATAACGACATAATAGTTCATTCTTATTGCAGAATCTATCCCAAACATTTCTATAATTTCTGTTTTTATCGCACCCTATTAGAAGGCCTGTGTATACACACTGTAAGCTTCAGAGAAAAACTTCCAGCTTCCTCAGAAAATTTACCATTCGTATTCTGTTTGAATAAATCAAACACCAAAAAAGCCAGGATTTTCCAGCTATTCCTTGTCAGCAATCTTATTAACCCGGAATTGCCACTGTATGCTGAAAAGTAGATGAAAATGTAGCAGTGATTCTTAAGCTACCTGTACATTGTACAACTGGCTACACAATTTCTTATGAAAGGTGTTATCTAAAGTTTATGTACAGGTAATTGTGTACATACATGTAGGGTGTACATGTTAGGGAAATTTTCTGGGGTTTAATGGAGGATTTACATTGTAAAGCATTTCAGCATCACACTTTCAAAGCCAGAAAATATTCATACTGTTCGATTGTATTAATGCTCTATTTCTTTGTTTTCTTTATATCCTTACAGGTGCCAGACCTGAAGATATCATCAAGTTTACTGATGACAGAGTTTGTAAGAGCTTTCTTATGGGTCTTTGCCCTCATGAACTCTTCAATAATACAGTGAGTAGCTTGTTTTAACTGATTATCGATACACAGAGTGTGCAAATGTGTTTGTCTTAGTGTTTAATGCTTGGAAGGGTAGGTCACTTACAGAGGTACTGCTGCAAGGTGAATGGTAAAGTTTGCATACATGTTTAAACCAAGTGGTCCACAGGCCAGAGCTTATCTTGGTTTCTGTAGCAGGAAGGGACTAGGAGAATTTCTGCTTCCCATTGGATGGGATGCTAGTGTCTTTTCTAAGGACACAACACAATGTCCCTCTGGTTTACAGGACTCAAACCCTGACCTCTTGATTCTGTTTTAATCATACATGTAAGTAAATCTTGAAAATACTAGTTAACTGGTCAAGCTTCTGGTGTTTTGATTCCACATACATGTACTTTAAAAAATGACAAAAATTTAACGTTATCTGTTTTGGTGCACGTCCAGAACATTGTACTTTGCTGAATGATAAGTTTGTTACAGTGCAACGCTCTTCGCCTTGCATATTCAGTGCAAGAAGTTTTTGTCGCTCCAAAAATAGACCTTTTTATCACCCTTTGTATTGAATACTATACAGTAGAAAAGGATTGTTACTTTTAGTAGCTTCCCTGATTAAGTCTTGTTGTATCCCTTTCATGCTATTCAATGAAGAACAGTGGATCTTCAAAACTGTAAGTTAAAACTGTGCGAAAAGCCATTTCTAAGTTAAGCTTTTTACTGTAAAATAATCTCATCTTTTTCATGCTCCACGTGAATAGTTAGGCACTCGCTCTTAGATGTATTTTCTAACTTGCTTTTGTTGCAGAAAATGGACCTTGGTCCATGTAACAAGATTCACGATCCTGCCCTGAAAGCAGACTTTGAGATTGCTTCAGAGAAAAGAGACTACGGTTACGACATAGACGTAAGTATACAATGTACATGAATTATGTTAAAGCTTAGATGATTTTGAGCTGACAGCCCTGAGATGGAAGAGGGTTGAAGCAAAAGACTGTACACTTATATACCCTTATTATCAAATGAAGCAAATATAGTCCAAATAAGAGTACATATATACAGCAATACTGTGCTGTTATTTGTACAGTAGAAAACCTGTCTGACAAGCCAGTAGAGGTGGACACTGCATGATGCCCAGTCACAAAAGAAAACAAAATGGGAGGACATTTTTGCAAAACTTTCACACTTTCCTTCTTGCACTAAATTTGTTGACTACAGAAGTTGGATAATAAATTGCTTATTAGATGTTTTGGTATATGATTATTTGTTATATATTTTATATATTTGTTTTGGAATATTTTGTTGTTTGTACTTGTATTTTGACTTGCGCTATGGGCTTGTCACAATATTGCACAACTTGAAATATATACAGAGATAATACACACCAAAACATCTAATAAGAAATTTATATATATATCTGTTTACTGAAGTATATGACCACTATTAACATTGGCTGCTTTGCATCAGTCATTAGATCTTTTGCAATTTGGAACAAAGAAACAAAATCACTCTTGATGAAAACTTCTTATCTGTTTTTAACACAGTGCCTTATCTGTTTTGACTGAATGCAATTTTTTTATTACTTTCTACTTTAACCAAAATTATTGCATTTGTTCAAAAACGTTTACGGCATTCATTGATGTTTTCTTTCTTAAACTTTATCAGCAAATGGAACATCTTCAGTCTTTCATCAAAGACTGTGATAGAAAAATTCAAATAGCAAAGAAACGGCTTGAGGAGACACAAGATGACCATGACCTTGTTCCTGAGGTTTGTATGTTCTCTTTGCCATGACCACACAACAACTTTAAAGCTTTAGAGGAAAAGTGCAAGCTAGCTACACGTTTATTACATTTTACATTTTATTACATTTTTACAATCATTTGGTGCAACACTGACAGGTGCATTATGCAACAAACATCAGGTGAAAGACACATTACATGTAGTCAATGAGGTAAACTATGGATGCTACCTCCTTGGCCGAGAGGACTGGAAATTCAGTTAGGACTATTTGGTTAGCCTATAACAGCACTGTATCTATGTATACTGTACATAACTGGTTGGCTTTCACTGGTTTTATTGTGGTTAGTTTTCACTATGGTGAAGCAGTTAGGTTTCACACTGGTTTTTTGTGGTTTATGCTAATGCTATTAATGTATATATGTTAAAATTACCAAACTGGATGCATCATACAAATTAATTACTGTTCTCTTTTAGTACATAAAATACTGTAGACTAATAGCCTTACATGCAGATGGTCTTTGGGCTTATCTGATGATCTTTCTCCCCCATAAATGTTCAGTGAAACAAATGGCTATTTTCTAAGACCAGTCACAGCACACTTTGGACCTTGAGAAATCAACAAACATAATGGCACATCTTTCATTGATTGAATTTGACACTCAAAGTTGTCAATTTGAATTGTAATCAGCAAGGACCTCCAGAGTATTTTAAAAAGAGAAAGGTGGACATAGTTTGTACATAGACATGTACATGTAGTTCGTCCTCTATCCTGGAAGGCTGCTCCAAGTCTGCCTGAAGGATTGCAGGGCACCAAAATAGTAGTACAGTGTATGACCTTTCATTGAGCATGTTGGACATTTTATAATCATCATTCCTATTGTTTGGTCTACCATCTGATATGTTGCAGCATAATGTTCAGGTCATAGTTGGATTAAAGTATTGTTAATTTGTTTTTTGGATTGTCACAGTCAGGGCATTACCCGGTACCACATTTTGTGAAATTATACATTGGCACTCTTAAGCATTGGGGAGGTGTGGTGGCCTCATGGTTAGTGAGCTTGACTCCAGGTCGAGTGGTCCGGGTTCGAGCCCTGGCTGGGGACATTGTGTCATGTTCTTGGGTAAGACACTTGACTCCCACAGTGCCTCTCTCCACCCAAGTGTTTTTAATGGGTACCAGCGAAGTTAATGTTGGGGGTAACCCTGCAATGGACTAGCATCCCATCCAGGGGGTTAGTAGAAATATTCCTAGTTGCTTAATGCTATGGAAACTGGGATAAGCTCCGGCCTGATTGGCCACTTAGGCTCGAATGTAGACTTTACCTTTACCTTACTCTTTAGCATACTTGCCCCACTTGTACAGTCTTACATCATGAAAAAGTACAGCTAGTAAAATATGAAACTGTTCTTTGCAGGTGAAATCCCCCCAAATGTTTTATGAGTTCTTGTAGCTTTTTGTCTGTGAGTGAAAGACCAAAGCAAATGTTTACTCTTCACAAAATAATTCATTAATCTTAGTAATGCTTTTGCTAGCATGATTTGCTGGTAACTTATCCAGTTATTTCCTTTCCTCAGGCACAAGCAGTTCATGACCTTGCTGAACAGATTGGTAAAAAGCTGGCTGAAGCAGAAACTATGGGTATGTGGATATGTTTTGCTTTATTTTTCCTCCCAATGAAAATTACAGTTGCATGTGCTCTAAAGCTCTGTCTAGACAGGAAATGTTTGGCCACAAAACTGATGAAACAACTGGTGACCCAAACATTTTCCTGTTTGGTGACCTCAATTGTTTGTGTTTGATAAAATTTGAACATTGTCAAACATAATTATGATCACATATTTTAAAACATTTTGTTTGTTTGGCCAATGATCAAACCTTTCTGATACCGTTTGGTTTGGCCACTCGGTACAACATCAAACTGTCTAGTCACCGAACAATGTTTATTTGTGTTTGGTGGCTAAACATTACTGTTTTGGATGGTCTAATTCAATATTTTTCAGGATATTTCAAGAGTAAAATGCTGTTAAACAAATGTTTTTTAAAATGACCAACATTTAAGTGCCAATGGAATAAAGTTTTTGTATTCTCTTTTATTTGCTCAATTCAATGTTTGAAACATGCTTGAAATCATTGTGAACTTTACTTTTTGGAAGAAAATTCTGTCCAGGCTCTGCTACTGAGTTTAAGGACCTTGTGATGTCACTGGTTGTTAACATGCAGGAAGCGCTACAGATTCTCTCTTCTTTTTACTGAATTTATTCTGACTAGTTTATTCTTCATACTGTTGTTACCGATTAATTTTCTACCTCATATTTTCTGTCCAGCAGTGACAGAAAATACACATTACAGACATTGGAGAGAGCCAAAGAGTTAACATTCACCAAAATGAATGCAAATGATTAGAACAGTGTAGTACACTTTTTGAGCATCTTTAGTATCAGAAGAGTGTCATCTTTTTTTAAGACCTGAAGCCTACCTTGTAACACTCAATGTATTGCCACCTATTTTCAACCTACATGTATTTTCAACATGTTGTGTGACGGTAAACTTAAAAACTACTTAAAGGTATAAAAGAATAAAAGAAAACATTTGCAATCGCGTGCTTGTTTATCCTCAGCGAATTCTTTGCAACTGATTCGAGTATTTCCCCTGATGAATACAGCAGATGGTATTTTTGTAATTTGCTGTTCCTTGGTTCAGGCTCACTCTAATGGATCTTGCCTTCGGATTACTTTTCCACCGATTCAAAACAATATTCCACCGAATAAAGACAGTTTATTGTTGCGACAGGAATCAACAAATGCAATCTAAATATAGCTGTTCACAAAGCCAAGGTGATGCAAAGTCGTGTTCGTTAACATATAAAATAAAAAGCACATCAATGTGGGTATGCGAGGCAAAATGTGAAATACAATTCCTGCAAGAAGCACATGGTTCATGGAAATGACATGGTTCATGGAAATGACATCATAAATAGAGATCCTCAGCAGAGTTTGCTTTACCACCACACAATTGTGGGCTCAACCAGCTAACTTTGGGCAGCAAAAAGAAGTTTTTGCTTACCGTACAGGAAAAAAAGTTGTTAACAGTGTTTCAAAGTACATGTAAAACATTAAACAAAAATCTCAGATATGAAAATTTTGTTTTAGTTACACTTTAAGATGTTATCCTTTTGTCTCCTTAACATTTCAGAAATTATTGAGTAATTACTCAATTGTTTCTGTTTTCTTTGTTGTAGGGGCTGATGGCAAAGTTGATGAGTCAATGGAACTCATGAAAGAGGTGGAAGACTTGAAACAAAAGAAAAGAATGGCAGAGGTAGGGAGAGGCATGCCTATTTGTTTCATTCAAAGTCAGTAGCTCATGTAACATTCCATGCAACGTTCACAAGGACTTTCCATTGCACAACCAGACTTAACAGTACTGTAGTTATGGTGTGAAGTACAGTAAAGTGAAGTAAAGTGCAGATATTATTTTGATGTTGAATAAAGTGTGTCATAGGCATGGAATAAAAACTGAAATGAACTGAAATCCTATGTCCAGTGTTGGCTACTACATGTACTTCTGGAATTTGGAGAACCTTGTTTCATTAAGAGTCAGGCACTGGACAAATTGATTGATGGCGTGAATTTTGCATTATTGTTTTTATCTTTTTTTGTCTACTTGGTTTGTCCATCTAGAGGGAAATTTTTGTTATAAAGAAAGTCAGTTCAAAAGCTTTTGCCTGCTTGTGAAGTCCAATTGCCATCCTGCTGGAAACGTTAATGAAACCTCTTTGTACACTTCTGTCATTCATATCATTATTGCCATACTCTAACATGGACCAATGACTGTATATATCAATGGCTTGTGCTTTTGTTATTCCCTTGCAGGACATATATCGAGAGACCCTCCCGTCATCTTCTCTTCAGCAGCAAAAGTTGAGAGTTTGTGAAGTGTGTGCCGCATACCTCAGCTTGTATGACAATGACCGCAGGTGAATTCGTAAATCTTTGACAGGGTTTGAATGCACCTTGAAAGTCCTTGAGGAAGTGGAAACAATTTTTAGAGCCTTTTAAGTTCTTACAAAGTAAATGTGGTTCTTAAAAGTTTTTTGAAATTTACACCTGATCAGTATTGACTCTGCTTTTCTCTTACATGTTAAACAATATAAAAAAGTAATTCTATCTCTGGTATTGGAAAATGAAATAAGGACACATGGTAAATACAATGTAATTTATATTTGTAGTTTTTGAAAGTTCATTTTAAGTCTTTATTTATCAAGAAAATAGTAAGAACCCTGTTTTTAAGGGATTTAAATGTAGACACATTTTCTATAATATTTTTTCTGGAAGGATTTCTCTGCTTATCATTCCGTTTATATTCATATGTCCTACCAGGTTGGCTGATCATTTTGGAGGAAAACTTCACATGGGCTTCATTAAAATTCGTGACAGGTTGAAAGAGCTACAGGTATTGTTACAAATGAACACTTAATGAAAACCTGAAGATTCTAATCTCATGAAACTTTGCATGTTTACTCAATTTGGCTTGATAAATTGATCCATGGATGTGTTTTGTTTTGTTCATATGAAGAGTAAGAACAATAGTTGATATTGCGTGACATTAGTAAAAAAAGATTCACAAGAGTAGTAGTGCCTTTAGCATGATCAAGGTACATTTATTTATTGGGTTTATGCAGCTTACTTTGAAGCAACTGTTCAACCTTAAAGTTAAATGTTTAAACTGGTTATACATCGTGATATGATTCATTTACAAGTGTGGTTTATTTGGTTGTGTTTAGGACGGAGTGGCCAAAAAACGCTCTGAAAGAGAAATGGAGCGCATGCGCCGACGTGAAGAGCGGGAACGGGAAAGAGAACAAGAGAGACGAGAACGAGAAAAAAGAATGAGAGAAAGGGAACGAGAGAGAGAAAAAGAAAGGTAAGTAAAAGTATTTCTTCAAGGATTTTCTAGGCTGTGATGTTAATTTTTGTCCCGAACTTGGATTATTCCTAGGGTGTGTTACTCTTAAGTTTTCAACAGTGATTTCGAAAAAGAAGCGGTTTTTTGAAACATTTAACGATAAAAAATTGCTATAAAACATTACGTAAAATCATATTAAAATTTTGTTGTCGACGTTTCGACGTTAGGCAAACGTCATTATCAAGTCAGAGAGTAAATGATAAAAAAGTGTTTAAATACTGAAAATACAATAGATATGGAATGTTCTTTTTAAACAAAGAGTTTTGCGCGAATGGAATCAGTCTGGGTGTTGAGACTGGGATTTCGCTTCTTTATGAAAAGCATCTCGTAGACAGGACAATCAAATTTGCCTTGGCAATTTTTTAGAACGCGGAATTGGCTTTCTTTGAGGAGGCTTGTATCCCATGGGCTGTCGAAAAATGCTTTCCAATCGCAGAGTATTTATGTTAGACAATACGTTGGTGGAGGTGTCGAGCTGTAAAGCCGATATAATCTGAATCGCATAGATCACATGTAAAAGAGTAAACCACGCATTGTCGATTAACGATTGGGGGCTTGATTTCCCTGGGCTTGAGGTCTTGTTCTAACTTTCTGCTGGTAAACCTGTGTTTACCAGCAGAAAATGAGAACAAGACCTCTAATATTCTGCTGGCAAACCTGTATGATAAGAATTAAGATTTTGATCTAAAGAAGGAATGTCTTGTTGGTCGATGGATGCTCGTGTTTCTTGAGTACTTCCCTTCAAATCACCCCCTTGAGTCAAATATGTTTTGCAGTTATTGTTCGGGCGGTCTCTAACTTACAACGGTTCACTCCACTAAGCCCTTGCAGGTAAATTGTGCCGTTTTCATTACATGACTATCTCTTTTAGACAGACTAAGATTGGTCTTCCCTTTTGGTTGACTGTTTTTTTTCTATCCCCTGTCAAGGAGTCGTCGCCGCCGAAGTCGAAGTAGGAGTCGCAGCAGAGAGAGAAGAAGGAAAAGAAGGTAATGCGTTGTAGTTGGGGAGTCTCGGTTAGCAGTTACATGTATTATCATTTCTCTGTGGGAAGTCCCCACCCCCCCCCCCCCCCCCTAAACAGAGGACACCTGTGAGACGCAAGAGCTTACTATTACCTTTTCGGATGTACACCATTAAATGCAGTATTTACTCGGTGGTCTCAAAATTCACAAATAAATTGTCACGCATATTTACAGGTAAAACTTAGAGCAATGCACCTTGTGATGTGAGTAGAGGCAACGGGCATCGAGTGATGAGGACGTCGGACTCGCATTCAAGCTGTCTTGGGTTCGTGCTGTCTTGGGTTCGTGCTGTCTTGGGTTCGTGTTCCACTCTAGCCACTTCCTGGATTTGCTTCGAGTTCAAATCCTCATTCACGCTTCTTAAAAGCTAACTTGTTTGCCTCTGATCAGTTAGAATTCATCGCTTTGAATTATTTGTTCTGGTTGTTTGATCGACCCCACTACTACTAGCCTTTGTGCTATAAACTCCACCTAGGGTAAATAAAGGTTATTTACTAAGCAGTACCAGTACCAAGCATGTTAGAAATAGAGCGGAGTTTTATTGACTTTGCACTGTATTTTGCAGGAGCCGTTCACATTCACGGTCTCGATCCAGATCGCGGTCAGGATCCAGATCTCGCACGAAGAAAAGGTCCTCGTCTCGCCGCTCCAGATCTCGTTCCCGTTCAGCATCTCCGAAAAAGAAAACTCCTCCAACCAAATCACCTACAAGATCTCGTTCCAGATCGAAAAGCTGAGATTTCGTCGTTTTTTCAGGCGCTTCTCGCTTCAAAGCGAATCTTCTGGCGGCAAAATATTTTCTTTTATATAGCGCGGTGTTACTCGTTACATCATTTGTATGTTTTAAACGCCCTTCAGTTTAGCCAGAACAATAACCGACTTGAGTTTGTCCCTGGTATTGCTTGATTATTCTTCCAAATAATTCCTTTTGTATAATGAATTTGTCTAATGATTTCCTACCTTAACGTCTGCACTCATTATCGTAGTGCTGTTATGTCAGTTTGGCAATGTGTTTGTGATTGCTTTTACTAATATACCAGCATGGCTATATCTTGGTTGCTATAAGCTACTCGGCCTTAGTTAGGCTGGTGAGGCGTTCATTTTAACACAAGAAAATTGAAATTGTTAAAAAATTGAGGCAATTTTCATGTTTTATTTAGGAAACAAACATAGTATGTAATTTGTGACCGGTAACTCTTTTGAATCAGTTTGACTTTGTTGTCTCATAGTTCTCTCGCAGCGCTTATGTCGTTCTGACCATTCCTGTCCCCAAAGGCTTCGCTACTCTTGGTCAGCTGCCTTTGAGCACGAGAATGCGCTCAGACACGATTATGCGTGTCTTGTTTCGCATTCGCACACAAACAGGTGGAACAAGTTTCTGGGGTTACGGGATTGGTGTAGTGAAGTGAAGGGGGCCTGGTTATAAAGCTTGCCAACATTCAAGAGCTTTACGACAATTCCCAACTTGGGAAACCAGCCGGTTTATCTTAAAAACACAATTTCATTTTTTTGCTTTTGAAAGAAGTGTGAATTTGTGCGCAGCTTTTGTCTAACATTTTCAAACCCGTTGTGTGATATGCACATAACATTTAAAAATGGAAATGACTTCCCCCACTGAATGCTTGCAGACAAGTTGATCTCAGAACGAGGGGTCTTGCAAGTGGGGTGTTTGTAAACCCAATAGCATTTACGTTTGAACAGTGCCTGGATGGGACATACTGAATGGTGATATTCAAACAATTTTTTCCGCTCCAGTTCAAACAACTTGGAGCTCCAACGAACACTAGGGTCATGGCTTGTGATGCATTTGGTGGAAGTGAACAACATGGTAGCACCAATCTACACTACCCCAGTGTTCGGTCTTATTAACGGGCTTCCACCCAACTACATAAAAGTGGTTGCTCATCTGTAGGCTCTTTCACTCCACACTCCATTCCAAAGGAAAAAAATGTTACAGGGTGCCTCCTTCCTACCATCAGGGGCGTCTTCTATTCTACCAAAAATTTCGAAACGGGTTCAAATGGTGACGAAATTTATACTTACGGTTTCCAGAAAAGCTGTAAAAGCTGTTGAATTTCCGGAAAAAGCAAACCATTTCGGAACGGAATGGTAATTCCCAGTAAGAAATATCCGGAAATTTGGGTTTTCCTTGTTAGATTGTCTCTTCGAAAAATCCCCTCGCTAACTTCGCCCTCAGTCAGTTCCTTCTCGGTCCTTCCGGCCGCAGTCTCGCCCTTCCAACCTGTTCACAGGCTAGGAAAATGTTGCTCCATTCGTCGAGGAAAATTTCAGAAATTAAAACCAAAATTTTTCATCGAATAGGAAACGCTTTCAGTGCTCTATGCATGTCTCTGGCAAGACAGTTAACTGATGTTTTTCATCTTCAGAAGATTTTATTTAAAATCAGTTCTTGGCCAATCAGAGGTGCGTTACTTTCTCCTACATGCAAATTGCACGGTGCCTGGTAAGAAATAGAAAACCGCTGACCAGAAAACGCTTGACGGTAACAGAAGATCTGGACTTCAAAAAACTGCTTGCCATATTGACTGTTTCAACAGGAATTAACTTTGATCTCATCGATAAAGCTTCTCCTAAAGTCACTTAAGACTGTTCTAAAATAGTCTAGAGCAACAATTCAAGTAACATAAGATCATCGTATCTTGGTATCATGAGACATCCAGCTTTATGAATCCAACCGATGGTTTAAAATTAAAATTTCTAAATATAAAATTAAATTAAAAGTTTTGACAACTACGTGGAGTTACGCGTACGCTTACGTGTCATAGGGCTCATAGCCGGAATATGTTTTGAAATTCCCTGCAGATTCTCCCTGCTTTTTACGGAGGATTTGAATTAGCCTAGGTCTTATTAACATAACAAAGTTCAACCAATCTCGGCCGCTCTCCAATGCAGTTTTCATTCCTGATTAAAATGTTTGTTAACCAATTCGAGCGATAAGCGTATTTACTTGGTGGGAACACGCAATGGAGCCCAGCTGCTTTACGAAATCGCTTTTTACTATTAACACGCTGCTTCGAATGCAATAAATTTATCTTTGTTTTTTTTTTAGATGAGTTTTTTCTATGTCGTCTCTATGGCATTCAAGCTCGCTTACGAGAATGTCATTATTGGTTTACAAAGCAGTTTTTTATTCATCGATTTATTCAAGATCTTTAAAATGAAATTCAGATATGTATGCTGCTCTTTTTGGACTACTGATGAAACTTCCATTTTAAATTATCTTGAGTCATCTCTTACATAAAAGGTAAGGAAGTTGTTTTATACCTGGGTGTTTATTTGAATTCAAAGGAAAAAATTTCTAGGTAAATTTAATCAGTTTTATGGATTGCGAATTACGGTCGTTTCAGGCCCGAAAGTTAGTTGGCCCGACTGACGAGTACCATGTAGTCGGTTCTCCCGGACTCATTAGTCTCCCTAGACAGTGAATGTTCAGAACGAGAAGTAAACTTGTTTTCATGTGTGGCTGATATGCCCACAATGCTGTTTTGTTTTTGCTCGATTAGTGAACGATAAAATTTTAAGCGCATCTTTCTTTTAACTTTCAGTCCGGGCGAACGGAGCGGAGAGCATGAACTAACATCAGGCCCGGGTTGTTCGAAAGGCGGATAATTCTATCCACCGGATAAATCACAGTCCAGCGGTTAGGGTGGTTTCTTTTGTTAACAATTATCCACTGGGTAGCGATTTATCTGGTGGATAGCGTTATATAGCTTTCGAACTACTGGGCCCAGGCGAACTAGCTCTCGGGCGAAATGACTGGCTATCGTTGTGATACTCAGCTCTAGGGTGTTCGTGTGTTAAGACTCGTTCACTAGTGATCAAGTATTGTGTACTTAGCGGTTCAGGCCGATTGCACAAAATTTGTCAGTAATGTTGGGGTCCCGGATACATACACCGCTGTTTATTTGGTTAAATTGTCACTTGTTTCCTGGCCTCTACTTGACCCAAACCCTGGGCGCGAATTGACGATCAAGCGGACACACATTTCTCAGTGGCTAGCTTGAGTACTTACGTCCGTGAGTAAATATTCTACGAATCTCTCAATGATTGTTAGTTCCTTACCGAATATTAATTAAGTTTTCTCGATGATTACAAAGAAATACCCTACGTCATGGACAGTTAAATTACAAGTGTATAGACGGGTCAGCGTGGAAGATTTTATGACATGTCCGATCGGGCTGCACCGCGTGCTACGAAGAAAACAACCGATGACCAACAGAACGTCCAGTGATCCGCTGCGTGACAAACACTAGCCGTGCTCAAGATCGATGGTCTCACATGGTTTAAACTTTTTCGTCAGGTGTCATCAAACCATTTAAGCTTAGTTTCATGTGATCCCTGTATGTTCCTTACATATATACCCTTTTACACATATCTACCCCTTGGCCGCAGTTATATTTTGTTCATAACTTTTATTGCCAAAAGATCGAAATTCATTTAATCTTTCTTTTTTGGCCGGTGTAATTTGTGAAGGTCGTAAGTAAAACACTTTAAAAAGTGTTGTACTTTATGAACGTAAACTGGGCCGTTTTTTTCTAATCACTGTAGCACTTTGTTTTGAAGGAAATTTATTCCATTTTGTGCGTGGCAGTTACACAGCTGAGAGAAACACAAACAAAATATTGACCACTGAATGTGTGTAAAGAGTTTGTATACTGTATGTTTCAAAACAACTCAGTGGAACAGTATTCAAAAAATACTTACTTCATAAACTGACAGTATTTTTGTAAATGAATATATGGAAGAAAGAGAAGCTCCCAGATGGCGTGATAGCTCAGTTGGTGGAGCACTGCACCGGTATCGCAGAGGTCATGGGTTCGAATCCTGTTCAAGCCTGAATTTTTTTCGGGCTTTAATTTCATAGGTGCTTAAGTTGTGTATATAACTGCGATGATCAATCATAAATTCATGACAGTATTCAATCTGTGTCATGAAATATTTTCGATAAACCGGTTGTGATTGATATTGACCTTAGTCGACTCGCTGGTCAACACGTGGTAGCCACATTGAATAAAGGGACCAATGCAAATTATAAGACCCGTTTGAGCTCCAAAGTAACCTGATTCATTTTCTTGTTGAGCCATTCAGGGACACAACATGGACCAAAATAGTCGTATTTAAATATATAAAATATTTTTCAGCACATTTTGTGACTTATTGCAGCCCAAAGCTCCCTATCAGCCCATGAAATTAGAACATTTAGATAACAAAATCAGTTAATCCCCTGTATAGGTATTCACCGAAACGATGATGATTTAGTCCCAATTTTGGGGTGAAACAACTTTCAGTTAGAATTTACGCTGCAACGACATCTTCGACTAATAGTAACATGATAATAATAACATAAAACGTATTTATAAAGCGCCAAACCACTAATTGTCCATGGAACTAATAGACCATTTTACAGTTATCTGCCCAGTGGCCTGGCCTTCCAATGGAAGCCAGACTGACCTCGTTACTTTTGTTCTTCTAGTGCCAACTGGGTGCATTTACGCGACAAGAGCAGAGAAGTCTGTATCAAGGTAAGGTCACCTCCAGCCTCACGGCCATTGAAAGGCCAGGTCGCCGAGCAGACAACTGTAAAATGGTATATTGTCTATCCTCCGAGCCCGGGGGGGGGGGGGGGGGGGGGGGGGTGTGCGGCCCGCTTCCCAAAACCCTTACCCTATTTATGACCAAAATCTGCGATTTTCCCTACCCTATTTATGA
>OMLO01002117.1_pt1 | contig 15788 bp, 15 predicted proteins | sample 1674811 | NCBI WGS metagenome assembly OMLO01 (sample SAMN06265003, study PRJEB25207) | coral metagenome | isolation source: Coral host | place: Mexico:La Bocana,Puerto Morelos, Mexico | collected 2008-11-13 | reverse complement strand
TTGATTGGATTGTCGTTGATGCCTGGATTCTGGATTCTTCCCAAATTGGGAGATGCAACATGCTACCAAAGTTGCTTCGGCCTTGGGAAATTCGAAATATCAAGTGAAGCATTTGATAGGCGGCACTTCCACGCAGAAGGGGGAACACATTCTTTTCGGGCGCAATGTTCTATGCGAGGAGCAGTGTGCAAACTTATGTGCAGCAGCTGAGGCGGACTTGATGTCTGGAATCACAATTGAACACACATTCAATCAAATTACAAGTTGCAATGCATTCCATGTTGACTTGTATTATTGCTTGGGGTTGGCGGACTTGCAGGATTCCTGGACAATACCGACAATACCTCTCTCGCGTGCTACAGAATGGCTCGACTCGGGCTTAGCTTGCCATTGTGCTTCCAGAATCCGTTTTGTCATTGGCAGTTTGAGTCTTGTTGATTGCGCCCATCTTTTTCCAACTCGTGAGACGTTGGAACTATCCAAGCTGAAACACTGAGGAGCAAGAGAAATCAAAGCGCTGGTGGCAGGCTGAAAGTTTAAAGTTTGCTCAGTTGGGTGCGGTTCTCTTTCAATCATCTACTTTGGTATGGCAATATATAGAATTCTATCGCACTCTCTTGAAAGCCTTTAGCGTTTCCATATGCATACAAACATGCACGTATCCATGCCTACACATGTGGTAGGTGATTGTAGATGCACAAAAGTACTCGCAGTGCTTCTTCGTTCTGAATGCCATTTACGGGAGACTTTGCAACGTTTGACAGGTCCACTTCCTAGAAGATGAGGCACGGGTTACAAGGGCGAACCAGCAGCCACCATGGAGTCATTCTAAACGTAGTGCAGTTCGATTCGACTTGATGCTTAGCAGGGAGTTGTTTGCTGTTTTACAAAGCGTGCAAATTCACTTACATGTATATACATATATACATATAAATACATATATATATATATATCATCCATGAATGCATGGCGATGTCTAAATGCAGAAAAATGGCACCTCGGATAAAAAGCTCAAACTATATCCAATACGGTGAGGTGGTACAACTTTACAACTTTTGGATCTAGAAACTGCTCAGTAGCCTTGACAGGGAGGCCTGCGACACCGTCACCCCGCCCCTCTCTTATTTTGTGCTATGAGACGATGACACGGTAAATCTAGGTGTCACAGACACTCATAGTTTTGATCGGCACTCTTCGAGGCTTCTTTATTATATAATATGATAATATCATGAAATCATGTTGCTTCCAACCTAAGTTTGAGTCGGACGTGTGAACTCGAAAAGAATGACTTTTTCTCAGCATAGCTTAGTCTGTGATGGCATTTGTGGCATTGAGCCAACTTGTGCAACATGCCAGGTGGAACACCTGAAGACTAAACTCGCTGAGAGTCAGGCGGTGTCAGCCATGCCTTCAAACAAGACAGTTGCTAGCGGCCGTGGTTGCCTAGCAAGCATTGCTCAACAACTAACCAGATAGTATTAGATGATAATCATGTTTTTTACGTGTTCAACTCCCATTTGTGACTTAAACAGACAGCAAATTGATTGGATTGTCGTTGATGCCTGGATTCTGGATTCTTCCCAAATTGGGAGATGCAACATGCTACCAAAGTTGCTTGGGCCTGGGAAATTCGAAATATTAAGTGAAGCATTTGATAGGTGGAATTTCAGGGAGAAGGGGGAACACATTCTTTTCGGGCGCAATGTTCTATGCGAGGAGCAGTGTGCCATTGCATGTGCAGCAGCTGAGGCGGACTTGATGTCCGGAATCACAATCGAAAACACATTCGATCAAACTACAAGTTGCAATGCATTCCATGTTGATTTGTATTATTGCTTCATTTCTGAAAGGAAAGCCTCAACATCCAGCGTTGCGGCCAGGCCGGTGGCAATGTTGGTGAGCAGCTCAGTAAGACCAACGGCGCTCGCCCGGTGATTGCCACAGAGGCTGGCTTGCTAGCTGCAGAGGTCGGTTGTTGAGCTAGGAAACATCATCAGTGCCTTACGAAAACGTCATGGGTGTCAACGAAAAACAATATAGACATGCAAGCACTTTGACAAATGACATGGCGTGTCCCTCTACCAAAGTGTCCTATTTTCTTTTTGCATTTTGTGCAATGCCTCAGCCATCACAGATTCGTGCAGGGATTTCTGAGTTTTGTGCAACAACAGTTCTGGGATCTTTTGAGTCTGTTCACTCGAGTGCTTGCTCAGCACATAAATTCCAGAGTCACAGGAATCAGTTTTGGGAGCATTTTGTAAAATCACGGGGCGCGCTAAAGCAGCTCTTGGAGTGCATGCCTTGCAATTGTCTTCCAGGAGCGACAAGAATCACCGCCGTCGATTGACACGACACCCTCTGATGGAAGATCCCATCCACATGTTGAGTCTGAAGCTGTGCAACTCAAATTGCTTAGACAGCAGTTTAACCCAAAATATTGATCCGCTTTTTGAAGATTCTGAAGACATGCAAAGTATCTTCACGAAGGGCCATATGAAAAGTAGTTTGGATGGAAGGCCTTCTGCATTCTCAGATTCTTCGTTTGGAGCTACCTGCTTGTTTTTGTTTGTTGACTGCTCCTCATGGCCAAATTTGACTGCTGCATGCGCTGCTCAGGTCGCTAAAGGAGGACTCCGACACGGATACATATTCTAGCGAGGCAGATGCCGCTTCCGAAACAGGGGCTTGGTGACGATCTTAGTGCGTTAACATTTGTACCTGTATAACCTTATACATATATATAAGATGAGCCTCCACCGAAGGTTGATGGTTCTTTATTTAAACAAAACAACCTCGTTTGCTTTTTTAGTTTTACTTGTGGAAGTAAAATAAAAAAGCCGTGATGTATTCCACTTTGAACTTTGCAGTTCATATCTATTCGCATAGTTGTGCGGCTTAAGGGTGAGGTGGGTGGGTCACCTTCCGCTCTTTGTGTGAATTTTTGGGGCGTGGGGGTGATGGACCGCACTGACCTAAGCTCACTGACTTTGGAAGAGTTGGTGACTTTGAATTCCCGTATAGCTGCAGAGATTCAAAGGCGAATTGGTGGGGCATCAGGATCAACTACCACATCGAGCAGTGTTCACCCTGTTCCGGTTTTTGGGTGCCAATATAGCTGTGCCTATCCTGGGTGTGATAAGTTCTGCACACGTGCAGGAGAGGATCACCGACATCACACATGTTGGGCTCACCGGAGGAGATAGTTGATTCACCGAATCAAATACCAGAACCTTCATCGGATCCTGTGCCAGTAACACCAGAGGATGAGCAAATTAGTGGCCAAGATGTTGATTCTTTGTTTCCTTCAAATGAAGAGCTTGATAAAAGACTGCAGCAAATGGATATGGAACTCCCTGACTTCGATGGCTCTGAGGAAAAAGGCTCACATGCAAGTGGACCACAAGAATCAGTGTCACCTGAGTATGATGTGGGAGAAAAGAGGCGCAAGCTCGATTCCATTCCACAACAACAAGTTGGAAGGGCTATTTTTGAGGCTCGCATGTCGGTTTCGAGTAGCCCTATTGTTGGAAAACTACCATGGGAAAAAGGCGTTTTCAAAGATATCTTTGGATCAAACAATCTGAGAATTCCTGAACCTAAGATGGAAGTTGCAAAACCTCCAGAGGGCACACTGCCATATCTGCCTACTTACGACGAAGCACGCCCTGTTCTATTACAAGACCAGGAGGTGCCTACGTATGTTCACGCTGTTCGGTTGAGAGCTGGTTGGCGAAGTGTTGGCAGGAGTACGGACAGAGACGCTATCCTTCGAAGATGGAGGGCTGTGCTTTTTCATGACCTGTTGGGCTCCGAGACGGGCCGTAAGCTGTCTGACCTCGATAGTGACGAAGAGCAGTTGCAACTTCTTGAAACTATTTTTTCGGGTCGGGAAACTTCAACTCTCACGAAAAGAGTTAACAGCATGATCCGTTACATTGTGCATTGTGACAAGAGTGAGATGGTTGATTCACAGGTTTTTCCATTGAATGCAACCACGATGTTTGATTATGCAACATTCTTACAGCGCAGTGGTAAGTTTTCAGCAATACAGAGTTTCATGGAGGCCGTCACGTTTTGTCAACATGTGGTGGGCGTCGACATGATTGGTAATGTGACAACCCCATGGATGCGGGGTATCACACGGGATGCACGTATGCACAGAGCTGCCAAGAAACAAAGCAGATTGTTGACAGTTTCTGAAATCAGGGCATTGGAGAAGTATGTGATCAATGGCAAGGGACACCCTTATGATGTCCACGCTGCTGGTTGTTTCTTATGCCTACTATATGGAAGGGCCCGAGTTTCAGATATCAGGAATGTCGATGCGTGCATTGTTGACATCCCAGACGAGAGTGACGAGAGACATGGTTATGTCGAATTCTCGACTTTCGACTATAAGAAGGCTCGGGTTAGCAAGTTCACTGGTACGCCGTTTATAGTCTTGGTACCGGTATACGGTCTGGAAGATGCAAGTTGGGGAATACACTTCATCAAAAATGCACGCCAGATCGGATTGGACTTTGAAAAAGGTTATCGTGGCGCTGTTCTGCCGAGGCCAGCAGAGAATGGACTTCTCACTGGAAGAACTGTGACGTCAACAGAAGTTACAGATTGGTTGAACAAATCCTTGGAAAGACTTTTGGGCGACGTCCCCTCTGGGCTGACATCACATGGCTTGAAGGCCACACTGCTGTCGTGGTGTGCTCGGGCGGGAATGAGTGAACCAGACAGACACGTCCTAGGAGGACATACAATGTCCGGGAAACGATCTATGGCTTGCTATTCAAGAGACATGCTCGCTGCTCCAGTATATCGGATGGAACAGGTTGTCAAGACAGTCAAGTTGGGCACATTTTGCCCAGATTCTTCGAGGAGTGGTCTTTTCCGTGGAGAAGGACGTGGGCTGCATTTTCCTGACATCATTCCAACCGCTGTAGTGGGTGAGGACCGTGAGGAGAAGTCAGATGAACCTGGCGACATTGGTGAGACATCTTTTGATGGTGATAGAAAATGTGAAGATGACTTGAACAGCAATGCAACAGGAACACCAACTTTGGTTAGTGAAGCGAACACTGAAGCTGCGGAAAAACCTGACAACAGCGACGATGGTACATCTTCGAGTGATTCATCTTCTAGCTCTGACAGCGACATTGATGAGAAAGCTGAAGGATGCATGAGAAGAAACTCGATGATGAAAAAGGCACCTGCTGTGGTCTGGAGGAGAAGCTGCTCAGTGTACATCCACAAGAAATCACGAGTCATGCATTTGGCCCCGGATGGGTCTACTGCTTCGACGTTTGTGTGTGGAAGACAGATAGGAGGCGAATATAAACCATTCAGCGGCGCAATCTTTGCAGAGTCAAAGAAGTGCAGGCAATGTGACAGTGGCCGTAGCATCAGAGATGTGTCGTCGGCGCTTGCTTTCTTGGATTCACGACGTGAAAAGAGTGATTGAAAAACATGCTATCGTCTCCTTGTTTGTACATATGATATGATGCATGCATGGTTACCATATACTGTGATGAACATGCAATTCAAAAAATTGATCCTTCCAATCCAAAAGAGGTGAAGGTATCTTTGAGGAGTGATAGCATGAATGAGGATTTTTCTTCAGAAATGTTCCGAAGTGTCAAGATTTCCATGGGCATGTATGGCCATGGTAGTTGCATGCCGTGGGTATGCAATTTTGTTTTGACGCTGAGTGAAGTGTGTTTCTTCTTGCAAGTCATCATGTTCCAATTCCGAATGTGTGCAAGAGTCTTCATGTTTTCCTGCTAGATTTCCAGTGAGCCCCCTTAACGGCAACGACCCAGAAACTGTGTGTGCCCCAACAGGCTGAAAAGGCAATTTGTAGAGTCCCCGATTTTTCACAAAAAATTGGGACTCAACAAAACCTGCTTTTTTGGGGTTTTTCGGCGCCCATGGATTTTGGGGAGGCAAATGGAAATCTGACAGTTTTTCCCGTACATGATTTTGAAGTTCATTTCTTTTTGGTTTGAAGTTTGAGCCAGGTTTGCAAGGGAGTGCAAACTTACCAATGATATGTGTCATTGGGGTTCAAGCTGATGAAGTGAAGTGGGTGCACAGCAGTCGGAAGACAAACCGTTCTTCAACATAATCCAACTTGTTTAGACTGGACTTGAAGAGAGCGAAAATGTGAGCTGCTTATTTGAAATGTCACGTTTTCTTTGTTTTCCTTAAAGAAATTGCGTTGCACCTTGTCCCATGGCGACCATTCTTGACAGCAATGCGGTTTTCATTGATAAAGCAAAGGGCTGTGGGCTTAGCCAGGCGAATGTTGATCGGATGCGTGCGCAAAACATTTCCACACTTGGAGTTTTAGCCTTTGCTTGTTGTCAGCCGGGTGAGACTGCCAGTGAAGATAGTCTCAAACGTTTGATACAGCAAGCAGGAGGTCCCGAGCCAACTTTGGGTGAAGTCGGTAGTGTTAGGCGTTTGGTTTTCTTGGCGCAGACTTTAGCTGTGGCTGAAGTCAAAGCTTCAGTTGAAGGCACATCAGATGCTACCAAGAAAGAACTGGCGCCTGCAGAAAGGGTTGAACGTATGGCCAATCAGAAGACAACACTTGTTGGTCTTAGTCTTTCAGGGGAACTCGAGTGTTCTCATGGTTGCTATGACCTTGTATGGGATATGCTTGAGAAAAACACAGTGTTGTACTTGGCTCCTAGCAAGTTTCCAAGCAGACGAGCAGAATTGACTGGTGAAAAGATGTCGAAAGATTTAGTGCTGGACTCAAGTCGGAACATAAAGGTCAACGAGAAAAGGCAGAAATTTCATGTGACACGTCCACCGAGTTGTTGTTGACACAGGCGTTGACTCGCAGAGCGCTGGCATTTGACTTGGTTAATGTGGCATCATATGCAGTAATGGAACGTTACAACACTTTCCTCATGTCCCATCTCCAAGAAGCTCCGCCACCTGGATATGCTCGTGTATCCATTCACCAGGTGCTGCAAGCTGATCAACAGGCTTTTCTGAAATTGGCTGAAAAACTACCTGGTGGGATTAGACGTAGAGCTGATGGAACCTTACCTTTGGATGTTGAGATTCCAGCACTGGAACATTCCTCGAGGGTTACATTTCATTTGCTACCCTTGCCAAGCCAAGAAGCCAAAAGGACATCGTCAACAGTAACAACTGATACAGATCCATCCATCAACAAGTGGGCACGAAAAGGAAAGGGTAAAGGCAAAGGCAAGCCACCAAAAGGACTTCCTGATGCTTTGAAAGACAAGGTGACAGTCACAAAAACTGGGAAGCGTATTTGTTGGATGTACAATTTGCCGGAGGGATGCAAGTCAGGAGTTAAGGATGGACAGAGTTGCGATCGGGGCCTTCACATCTGCGCTGAACCAAGGTGTGGGAAGGCACACAGTATGCAAAAGCACGCTTGAAAGCCATTGCCAAAACTTGAATTCGAGACTTTCCTCCAACGACTGAAGGGCCGTATTGAAGGGAAATCTTTGCATGATTTATTTTGCATTGAGATTTTTTCAGGATCGGGGCGATTGACAGCAGCTGTTAGATTGTGTGGCATGAAAGAATCATATGGAGTTGACCATTTGGTGTCAAAACATGTGCGAAGTCCAACATTAAAACTGGACCTCAACACGGAAGATGGACGAGCCGTGCTGCTACAGCTGCTTGAAGACCCTGACCTATGCTATATCCACATGGCGCCGCCGTGTGGTACATCATCACGAGCCAGGGATCTCCGGAGGAGATATGGCTATGATCCACCACAACTCCGAACGGAGTTGCAGCCAGATGGGCTACCCAATTTGCCACCTGTTCTGGCTAAGCGAGTGCAATTGGCAAACAGTTTGTATCACTTTACAGGTATTGTTGCAAGAAGATGCTATGAATTGGGAATACTTTTTTCAATCGAGAATCCATGGCGATCGCATTTTTGGGCAACATCGCATTTCAGCAAACATGTGCAAGATTTAGTTTTGCAGACATGCATCTTTGATCATTGTATGTTTGGAAGTCGTCGGGCAAAACGAACAAAGCTGTTGCATGTTATCAATGCGTTCAAAGCCTTGAATGTGACTTGTGATAACTCCCATGTCCACGAGAAATGGGGATATTCAAACAATTCTTGGGCTACAGCAGAAGAAACTGCGTATCCATTCCCTTTGTGCAAAGCCATGGCATATCACCTATGTGAGTTCTTGTTCGAACTCGGTTGTCACCGACCTTCACGGTCCATTGAGGATACAACAAACGATTTGCAACTTCAAAAAGTTTTTGCAGGAGCCCAACCCAAAGGGAAACGTGTCCTACCTTTGGTACCTGAGTTCAAGAATGTCGTGAAATTGTTTGGCCCGCCTTCAGAAATGCCACCTCAAAAACTGAAAGATGCATGGACATTACCTCAGCACATCAAATGTGACCCTCCTCTTACATTGCTTCCAGCCGGATCACGGGTGATTCGCGCCCATATGCAAAGGGGTGATGTCGAGGCGCTCAAAAAGTTATTTCCATCTGATTCTGATATGCATGTTGCCAGTGTACTTGACGAATCTGACCTTTTTGATGATGTTAGCAACACTCATATGGTAAATGTTGTGGGCATTCCTTGGTCTGTGGAAGAATTCATTGAGAAAGCAGCCACCAGCAGACATCCAAAGATGCTTGTTACAGGTTTAGATTCGGATATCAAAGACTTGGTCGACCACTATGCATCGTCGCATCTTGGCGACATCATGGGTGCTAGGATGGAGACGCTTCGAAGATGGATGAGAAAAGCTGTAGAGTGTATGGACGAGGAGAAGAAACTAAAGGAGGAGATGCCAGAGCATTGCAAAAAGATCCTGCAGAAGAAACGTCTTGTTCTGTTTGGTGACCTCATTCGGGAAGTTGGTCATGAAGATGGAGACCTACATATGGAAGTGGCAAAAGGTTTTGATCTCTCAGGACCTATTCCCCGGTCTGGGGTCTACAGGAAGAGGAAGAAACCAGGAAACCTTGGGCGAGCAGAATTGAGGCGTCGTGCAGGGACGGTGAGAAAAGCAATCGTGGCATCCACTAAGGGTTCTGGTGATGACGAGATTGACATGGCAGTCTTTGATGTCACCACCAAAGAAAAAGAGAGTGGATGGCTCCATGGGCCGTATTCATTGGAGGAACTTCCACATGATGCAAGCGTCACAAGGCGTTTTGGTATTCGACAAGGTGGCAAGGTGCGACCCATAGACAACTTTACGGAAAGTATGGTGAACCTCACTGCATCTGCTGGTGAAACTATTGAGCTGCATGGGACGGATACTATAGCTGCCATTGTTGCGTATTGGATGGAAACTATGACAAAGGCGAAGTGCGGGTCATGTCCTGGTTTGAAGGTCAAGACCTGGGATTTGAAGAAGGCGTACAAACAGTTGTGCGTTTCAACAGATGGCTTGAATGATTCATATCTGGCGGTATTTGACCCAGGGGCCAAGAAGACACTAGTGTATGGGCAATATGTGTTGCCATTTGGAGCATGTGCCTCGGTACATGCTTTTTGTCGAACCTCTTATGCTATGTGGAAGATTGGCTTGAAAGGATTAAAAATTCTTTGGAGCACGTACTTCGATGACTATGTCGTTTTTTGTCGCGAGGAAGAACAACAACATATTGAAAGTTCTGTGAATCTGTTTTTCCAGCTCCTTGGATGGGTTGTCTCTGAGGACAAATCGAATGCTTTCGATCATGTGACCAAGGCACTCGGTTTGGTCATCGACCTATCAGACTGTCAGCTTTTGAAGTGTCGCATTTGTAACACCGAAGAGAGGCAGTCTGAACTTAAAGTCTTTCTTGATGAAGTGCTGGCATCCAGGACCTTGACTCAGAAAGACGGTGAGAGGCTTCGAGGCCGCATGATTTTTGCAGAGGCTCAGATCTTTGGTAGACGTGCTGCCAAAGCCATGGGTGTGTTGTCCCAACATGTAACCAAAAGCAGAAGTAAGGTTGTGGGAGATGAACTTGCAGCTGCTTTGACATTTTTGAGGGACAAGATCGTTGGTGGCAGGCCTCGTGAAATTGGCCCTTTTACATCAGATGTGTGTCATATTTATACCGATGCAAGTTTTGAGTTGGGTAATAGATACCCGGTGGGTATTGGTGGAGTCATGGTGTGTCCAGTCAGTGGAAAAAGGAGTTTCTTTTCTGTTGGGATCCAAGCAGAAGATCTGGCAAAATGGAACCCATTGGGAAGTGAAAACCCGATTTTTGAGTTCGAAACATTGGCTGTATATATTGCTTGTCGGGTTTGGAGCAGGGAGATATCGGGGCGAGCTGTTGTAGTTTTCACAGACAACGAGGGCTCCCTTGGTGCACTCATAAGGTGCCGTTGCGAAAACTTGGTGGGTATGAGGTACGTTGAACGTATAACGGACCTGGAAGATACTCTTCAAGTTTCAATCTGGTACGAACGTGTGAACACTGCTTCAAACATTGCTGATGCGCCTTCTCGTTTTGTTTACGATGAATTTTCACTTGGCCAGAGACGGCATGTTGATCTCAATAAAATTTTTGCTGACATCGGTCTGAGTGATTTCCACCTGCCATCTCAAGACTGAAAAGCGGATGGGGAATGTGACAAGTCATGAGATGGAAAGATCATGACATACCACGCCGTGGGTTTGGTATCAACAAAGAATTTGACGTTTTCACCCCATTCGATCGTACCAATCAATAAGAGACAAAAAAAAGGTGCGCATTCAAGGGACAAGCATATATCGATTGTATCTCTTTGATTTGGATGCTTGTGGTTTTTATACGAGTTGTTTAGACTTAAATAATTATATATATATATATATATACATTGCAACTCTTCCAGAATAACAAGATTCCTGCTTCGTTTTGTGTTAGTATTCAAGGTCATAGTTGGAGATTCACCTTGTTCATCCTTATTTGATCTGTCAACAAATCTGCAAACGTAAGGTTTCCCGATTTTACGTCCATGTGATCTTCCGCATGTCGTGTTGCGTGAGAGGCGACAGAATCAAGTCGGTTCCTTCAATTGATCACACTGCAAGATGGCAGCGCTGAGAGCCTTGCAATGCGCATACGAGTGATGGGTTGGGAGTCGGGAGGAATGTTAACAATCACTTGCTGTTCCTTTTGCCTTGAAAGACCACGGTGTCCGAACTCCTTGTACTGAAGCATTCACATGCGTATTGATAGGAAAACAGAAGCACTCATGCCTTAGTCGGTGGCTCAAAAGAAAAGGTTCTTGAAAGGACTAAAGTGACTAAAGATCTTGTGCCCCCACACTCCTTGGTCCCTCCAGTGATGGCGGCGGCGACTTCTCCAACCACTCGTTTGGGCGATGCAACTCCGGCCACTAGCGCGCTTGCGCACTACAGGGTTGCCCATTTGCGGTTGGAGATGATTCAGGAGCAAAATGCCCAGCAAACATTCAAAGTGGACGTGGCACCGTGTGCGCTTGAAACGATCCCCCAGTTGCGCGTGACGGCAGGCTTCCCCGCGTGCTACTAGGTCCGCAGTAAACAATCCGCTGAAGACCGGTCCAGGGTCATCGTTTTGGCGTGGATGGAGGCTAGGGTCGGGATGCTATCTGCCAGTCTCATGCGTGTCCGTTAAAGGCGCCACAGGACTTCCCAGGCAACTCTCCGTCTGGAGAGCATCCTGTTCCATGACTTGACGGCTGAAGTACTTTTTCATAGGCAGTCGGTTTAAGTAATCCTTCCTTGGGTCCCGCTTTTTGATGATTGCTGTCCTCCTCCTGGTAACTGGCCAAATTCTGTTGGAATCAACATGATAAGTGAACGAAAATTTTCTGGATCCCTTTGTATTTGATGGTTTATCTCTTTACATTATTTGGGAACGGTCTGATGATACAAGATCGTCCTTCTTCTTTGGAAAAGGTGTTTTTTACAACACGGATGCAGTCAAGTTGGCAGAGTCACAGTTTCACCCACGGGATTTCTGACAGCAGTCAGAGCCGTTACACTTTGCTTGGACATGATTGTCATATAGACCACGTTATCTGATAGATATATTGAAGTGTCCAGTCTTGACACCGAAAGGATACAACCTACTATATACTCGATGAATGAAATGAAACAATGAAATCCATACAGCAAACCATAACGACCAATATCCAACTGGATACAGTCACTAGTGCTCAGGAGGGTCGTGAATAGAAACGAATTGAGCCATGTCGAACCAATGGTCATACCAAGACTATCTACGTAGAGGATGGGATCCTCATATGATGATGAACTCAAACCAGGGAGATCAAAGATATCAACAAATGTATATGAACGTCGACGCACAGTATCAACAAACACAGATGCAGCCACAGAACAACCAAACAGCACAATACAACACACCACACACCGCAGAAGTTCCTCCACCGCCACCAGGAATGCCACACTTCAACACCAATACAATCCAAGCAGAAACACACACACACAGTACCAAGAGCAATGCCATATGCACATCCACATCCTACAGCCCACATGCAACAAGAGAACACCTTTCACACCTTTCCACCACAACCGCCAAGAGCACCACCAACAACACCAGCCATTTCAGCACAGAACAACGTACAAGTGACACCACCACAACAACCCAAGCAGCCACAAACACCTCATACACAGCCGACTAACATCAGCCAAACCACACCAACAACAACACAACACACACCCACACAGCCAGCACAACACGTGGTACCACACAAGATGCAAGTTTCCGAGAAATGGACTCCCAATACGGATTGCTATGATTCATGCACGAATTTGGGAGGGCCGGTGTACAGAACAATTCAGGCTACGGCCTGGTCCACAAGGAAAGGTCTTCAAGGACAAGATGCATTCAACGTACCATATGCAGCTTTGACTAGATACGGAGTTGAAGATTACTCAGTACGACTTTTGAGCCAAGGGAAATTTACTGGAGTAGTAGCAACGAGATCGGTGGCAGAAAGCGTATTTTTGAGTCAAATGGTAAAGGCATTAAGAGAACATAATATCGATCTTGACAGTGCAGCGGAAGCGTCCCACAAAGGACCAGCGCCAAGTAAGACTTCTGATCCACTTCGTTTCTTCGAACCATTGATTCAATCAGTTCTGGAAGACATCAGGAGCAAAGTTCCGCCAGAAACAAGCCTTGAACAGATCCACAAACTTGCAGACACAGAAGCACAACTGGCCAAAGCACAACAGAAATTACAGCAACATGGCATTCAGATGACACCACAACGAAGCAGCTCCAACACACCAGCATTGCCAACACAAAATTCAGGCACAGATGAAAACAGCCAACCTGTAGACACACAGGCAGACGCACACCCTGACGATTCACAACCAGCATACAAGAAAGCACGCAAAGCCAAGACAAAACCTGACAAACCAGACACTACAGACAAGATGGACATGGACCCATCTTGAATCCAAACAGCATGACACTACAAGACAACCATCAATCCAGCCACACAGACAGCAAAGTGACACAATGGCTAGACAGCATCAAGGACAAGAAACTACACTCCTACGTGAAGAAAGTTACAGCTATGTTGACAACCAACAAGAAAGATCGACCAAACCTAGTTGAGACCGCAATTCGCTATGGAGTTCCAATGGACAAAGTCAAATCGATAAGCTACAAGAGCTTGGCTCATGTAGTGGCAGCAGGAGCGTATTTTGCCATCTGACTAGTGGATCGTCGTCTCAACTCCACTGATTCAGCAGGTTTTGAACCAGGTGAAAAGAGGGAAGTGCTCAAACAATTGGTGGTACTGCTTCATTTCAGGTAATATTACCTTACAGCGGTACCGAATGTCAACAAACAATTGTGGATCTACACTCAAGGATTGATACATTTGGCATTGTTATTTTACTATGGCAATACAGATCAGACAACGCAGAAATGGATACAATGGTTTCGACAGATGCAAGTTACACCGACATCATACAAGTTTGAAGACGTGAATTTTCCCAACGCAGTCTACATCAAGAGCTCAGCCGATATGGCAGAGACCAAGAACAATTTTTCACAACAACAGATGTTTTACATTGGATCTACAAAAGTTGGACTATGTCATCGAGAATACAATCGAAACACACAAGTATACAGATTTAAACAAGGCAAGGCAATTCAGGTGGAACTAGCGATTAGATGGTGGACCAGTCAGTCAAGACAATTACAACAAGTTTTCTACAATTGCAATCAAACATTTTGACAGTTATGCAGAAGCGTGGACGTATGAACATGCAATAATTGAACAATTGAAAGCGCCATTGAATCATCCGCTGGTCCCAAAACATTCGACAAGGAACGCGTTCAGATATTATTACAAACCAGACAAACACAAGTTTCAAGGGATTTCGTCATCATTCAGATTGTATAGTAGGATCAGACTAAGGATACGAACATTGAAACAATCATCCGCAACTGTACAGGAGTTACGATTGGACGCATGGAGGATCATGTACAGATTGGCGTCATTTAACAAACAAAGGTTTTTGATCAGCAAGGAACTACGAAGTGGCAAATATACCGATACCATGATATATGGATTTGTAAGATTGCCCAGCAATGTTGAAGAACCTGAAAGATCCAGAATCAGATCAGAACTGAAAAAGATTGCAGCATTCAGGAACATGACATGGCCAGCAATGATGAACAAACCATTTCAGATACCATTTTTGGCGCCAAGCAATTTTGCCCAGAAGGTCAAACGTTGGTTGAAACGATTCTTACGTACCAGGAAACATTTGGCCAGACAATTCCACTTACCAAAATGTAATGTGAGAGAAGCAGCTCATACCAAAGTAGCAGATGCTCTTTACAATCCTTTTAGTTGGCAAGACTTTGATTTGTTCAACCCCGAGCTGTTACCATGTCCGTGTGACAAACTCCTACATCAACACACCAGATTGGAGAACATCGATGGACACATTTGTGCTACATTGGATCAATTCGACCTTCCACAACAACTTAACATTTTGCAATCTATCAACAGCTATTCCACAGTATATCCTACCAAGAACACCTACATGGAAGAAGTGACCAAGACCTTTCAAAACTGGTTGAAGAAACATGGTTTCCCCACGCATGATATTGACACTTTTGAGACATTGCTACAGGATCTTTGGTCATTACATTTGGAAGAACTTCAGGAGACACCCAGACTGACCATAGGTCACATCTCCAAGTTGAGAGAATTTTTGGGAAACGAAGTGGTGATACATCATGCAGATCACCAGAATCAGAATGCCAGAGTTTTTTGCCCGCAACTATATTTTCGTGGATGCCGGAATACGTGGACAGATCCACAACTATTTACCAAGCTGGAAATCACAGGCGATAGAGGCTGGCGAAACCATGGCTCCAAAAGCAATACAAATGGGGTATCAATTGGGGAGCCTCACTTCCGCAAGGATTTATTTTCCTCAAAGGAAAGAAACAATATTAGAAAGGGAGAACCATTATTAGCTACAAAGGTTCAACATATGCGAAGCTTTTGAAATATGCAGCCAATGCGTTGGAAGCAATGCTCAAGCAGGTCTGGCCTCAAAGTTTAGGACAGTATTCTACACCGGAGATTTGGCGAGCTACCCACCAATTTTTTCAGAGATCCGAAGAGACTGACCTTCATACACTGAACGATGATCTCATAGGATTTTTCAACTCAGTACCACAGTCGAAAGTGTTGCAAGCAGTTCACATCTTGGTCAGAGATTGGCGCCAAAATTTGGAACTTATACCAGTATAGCCGCACGAGGCGGCGGCGGAAGTTTCAAAAGGTTAAAACT
>OMLO01002116.1_pt1 | contig 15790 bp, 17 predicted proteins | sample 1674811 | NCBI WGS metagenome assembly OMLO01 (sample SAMN06265003, study PRJEB25207) | coral metagenome | isolation source: Coral host | place: Mexico:La Bocana,Puerto Morelos, Mexico | collected 2008-11-13 | reverse complement strand
TTGCCGCTTGTTTTGAGGCTGCAAACCATCCTGCTGAACAGATGAATGGCATGAATGGGATGCAACAACCGCAACAACCAATGTGCCTTGGAAATACAATTTTGGAGATTGGCTGGGTTTCCTCATTTGCATCACTGGGGGCACGGGTAACGTGACAGTCCTGTTGGTTGATGAACGCTGTTTTTTTACAAATATGTTGCCGCAATGCCACGATGTCATATTGCAGCGCCTTCCGAATTTTGATTGGCAACAGCAAAAAACACGTGGCATAAAAGTTTGTTATCAGCATACTTGAAAATTGAAAGATTCTATTCAAACATTGAAACAGATTTGCTGAAACCAACTTCTGGTTTCTTCCGATGAGTTCATTTTGAATCATATGCTCAAGAAAAAAAACACGCCATCAAAAATCCCACCATTTTCCTCAGGCAAATGCAAAATCGAGATTACGGAATGCCTCAATCGTCACCCGCAAATCCTGGATGGATGCCACCTGCAACTCGGAGAAAAATCAAGGCGACCCAATTTGGCCCAACCCAAAATGCATATCCCTTGCGCAAGGATCAAATTCCCTTTTAAAGGTGGAGTTGGTTGTAGTTGTTCATGACATTTTTTGTGAAATGAGTTTGCTGTCGAAGTAAAAACTTGGATGGTTGAGGGGGGAAAACGGTAGTTTCGGAATGTTGTTGCGCATGTGGATGTACGTTTTTGGTTTAGGTTATATATGATGTTCAGGGAGGTTAGGGTACATACTATCCAAATAGTGAGAGGATGTCTTGGTTTATTGAATTTTGCAACAATCTTGCCGCAATGATCCAATACATGTGGGAAGATACGGCAAGACTTCATGCTTAACAAGTCTTCCCTGCAGCACTCATGAATAGGGTTATGAGACCCTTTCTCTCGGCTGGCTGCAACCCACCCGACCAACTGCATAGAATGCAACAACCATAACATCTATAGATACCTACTATATAGTTGTTTTATTTCGTAGTGTCTTTGTTTAAATAGATCCTCCTACATAATCAACCGAGGCATATAGATGAGACGGTAATCAAATGTAATCATGAGCATTCTGAGATGCACATCGGGAAACAAACTTGACCTTGTTGCGCCAAGGCAACCAATCATTCAATGGAGCAGATCAAGGGGATGCAACAAATGTCGCCTGGTTGTGGTAGGGCATCACGGGTTATCTTTCCTTGGAGGATTTCCAGGATTTACGTAGAGGATGGATCTTGGACATATGGCCCAAGAAAAACACAGAAAAAAAACTATATATAGATGTATAGATATGTAGGTGGTAGATGTTACTACACATTGCTGTTTGGTACTGAAGTTTGAGGGCTTCAAATATTTGGCACACCTGAGAGCTTTTTACTTTTTAAATTCTCGGACCGGAGGATGCTTGACATTATCTCTTCAGACGAGTTCAAAGTTCAAAATCCCTTTTTGAATACATTTGCGGCAGAAAAGTGGGTTGAAGATACTGTTACACTGTTTTTGTTTTGGGTGGATGGGTGGCAACTGTGAGTTTTTGTCAAAAAAAATCCAGGGAATAATCTGAAAAATTGTACTATGAAAAGATGTGAAGATCTACACCAAAACTGGATTTTGGATTGCCTAAACTACCATACCCACAAAGCCCAAGGCCAATGCAACGACATTATGGAATACCACAAGCTCAAGGTCCCCAAGGATATCCTTCCACGGTCACTTGGCAAATCATGGATGATATGGAGATGATGTGATAATGAGATGATGCGGGTTCACAAAAAAACTTAGTTTCTTTTCCTGAAGAAAATTTCTGTGTTTTGTTTCATGTGTTCATTGCTTCAAATGTCATGTGTGATTTTTGGTAGTTTCTTAAGTACTCAATGGCTGATTGCAAGAGCTAAAATTTCATCATGGATGTTGTCTTATAAGAAATTTGCCCAGCCAGGGACTGGAAATCCAGGAATTAATTTATTTTCATTTATTTATCATTTTTTTATCATTGGTTTTTTCATTTATTTTTCATTTTTTTTCATGATGATTGCTGATGTTTTTTTTCACCATTTCTTTTTTCCGTTTTTTTTTCATTTATTTTTTATTTGTGTTTTTTTTTGTGTTTTCATTATTTTTTCATTTTTCATGTGAATGCGCATTGTTTTTTTCATGTTTTTCATTGAATGTTTATTGTTTTCATTTGTTGTCCTTGTTTTGTTCATGTGACTTGAGTTATTTTCATGGACAGTACGTATGTATGTCGCAGGTCAACATATGTCAATGCATGCATGTATGTATGTATGTATTTATGTATGTATGTATGTATGTAGGTAGGTAATATATGTATGTATAGTTTTTCTTTCACTGGGTTGTCCCTTTCTTTGCCTGATACCAGTTCCTGATGGCGGCTTGCTGCTTGTTTGCTGGTTGATGATGAGATCTTCAAATGTGTGTTGCGGTGTCATGTAGTCATGTGGTGTAGTGAAGTGAAGTGAGTGATAGTGGTAGTGTAGCCTGACCATGACCTTTTCATGGTTGAAATTTCATATTGATTGCTTGATTGAAATGCTTCCTTCCTCAGTGATTAGATGATTAGATGAGGGCATTAGGAAGGGTATTGTGTGGGCGTTTATCTTGTAAGCACATCACATGTTAAAAGGTACGTCTTACGGTACACATGCTTCAATCTTCAATACTTGACTATTTGAAAGTTCAAGTTCATATGTCATATGATAGATATACAATGTACAATGTATTTATGCATTGTACTTTACCAGTACCAGTTACTAGTACTAATCATAATATATCAGATACTACTATGCCAAAACTGCCAAATATCTTTACTACAGTTACTATTTAATTTTATACATGTGGATAGCATTTTTTCAAATCTATGTTATTATATCATTTATCATTATATTTTTATGATATTATACTATTATGTTATTATATAAATATATTATTATACCATTACATTATTATGTATATTATTATAGTATTATATTATTATCTTATTATATATATATTATTTGTACTATTACTATTATATTGTTATATTTTGATATCTATATTCTTATATTATCATATTCTTATATTATTATATTCTTATATTATCATATTCTTATATTTTTATATATATTGTTATATTATTATTGAACTAGTATCGCTCACCTTTTCTTGACAACTCGGCCCTCAGTGAGCCAACGTCTTTGTCTTTGCAGCATTGCACACATCGTGCTGGCAACGATTCTCGAAAAGGATCATCTTCCAAGTATGAAATTGTACTGTCTAATGAAGAGTCTAATGAGTCTAATGGAGTGCAACACAACCAAGAATCACCATCATTCAAACCAGTGAATTCACCAAAAGGGATTCCAACAAACACTTGTTTCAGTCTCAGGTAGTTGCTCCGGCAAAAAGGATGATGTGCTAGAGGCTGCTTCTGTACTAATCTACTGCTTGCCTTGCACAACAATGTCAATTGCACTAGGCTACCCACTTGCCATCATGGCAAAATTTTACGAGCAAAACGCATCAAGGGGGGGCACAAATCAAGTTCAGACATGCCAATCGTGTTGGCTTTCACATCACCTAGAAATTCAATCTGAGACTTGATCAAGGAAATTGAATCTTCCTTGCCCTTGGCGTCACCTTGCTCCTCAGCCTTCATGTGGTTGTCAACTGCTTTTGACAAAATCACCTCAGTCAGAAGTCCTTTGGCGGTCTTTGCAAGCGAGGATGTGAGCTGCAGGCTAGTCGCAAGATCTGAGAACACCTTGTTTGCAGAATCTGATGTGACCTCGCCCTTGTAATACTCAATGAAAGAATCAATCTCTCCTTTGTCCTGCAGCAATGTAACAGTAACAGTAACAGTCAGTAACAGTAAGTACGTAGGTAAGTCTAAGTCTAAGAAAGTAAGACTAGAGAAAGAAAGAGAAAAACAAACCATGATCTCTAATCAGACCTATTTACCTATTGATCTATTGAATCAATTGAATCTATTGATTCTTGTATTGATCGATCTATCTATCTATCTATCTATTCATCTATTCTGAATCTATTCTATTCTATTTGAATCCATTGATTACTTCTTGAACAGTGTTGTGTTGTTGTTGTTGTTGTTGTTGTTGTTGTTGTTGTTGTTGTTGATTCTTGATTGATCACTGGATCACACAATATCACAATGTTGAAACGTCTCCTGGCAAACGGAAACACAGAAGGGCTTCAATATCTTCGGTGGTATGGTAGCCATAATGATCTTGCTGCCATCGATGATCTCACCAAAACTGCTGTTGTCATTCAACCCTTTCTTCCAAGACTGTGCCACGATTTGAAAATGGTCTTTCTCAGACTCAAGACCCTTTTCACTGTATGCAGATTGAAGAGCTTTCTGAAAATCCATCCTCCTGCATTCCATGGAATCTAGATATTTGGACGCCTTTTTTGACACTATGTCGTCAAAGGCTTCACTGGACATTTCAGACTCAAAGGCTGGAGGGAAAGAATATGACAAAATGTCCTGTATACCCTCTGGCACTTTTCCCATGTTCTCTTGAGAAAGTGACTCCAGAGTGTCTGCGATACGGCGCACTTCTTTGCGATTCTTGATGATCATGCTGATGAGTGTGTCCCCAGCACTGGCTAAGTGACTGTCAATGCTCTCCATGGCCACATGAACACATTTCTTGTTGCCGCTAATCAAGCCCATCACTTTGTCTATGAGTTGGGTCCACAGCAAAACACCCTTTCCCAAGAGATGCACTGATTCAGGGCTCCCTCCTGCTGAATCAGACCTCTTCCCTGACAAAGCTTGAAGAAAGACACTGTATTTCTGAATCTCCTGCATGCTTGGCTCAAGCTCTGATGCCTGCCGCAAGCATTGGAAAAAATGTTAGGGCTAAAGAGAAGGCTATGGTTATGACTGTGACTATGGCCAAGGTCTTGAGTCAAGGTCTGATTTTGTTATCATAAGAGTTAAGTTATTTCAATAGGTTTTCAATAATTACTACTGTACCTTCTCAATTCAACATACTGATATTTGATATCAAATATGTATATAATGTAGCCTTTTAGTCGTGTTGTGTTGCTTTACTTACTATTACTAAACTATAACTACCAGTGCCAGTACCATACTGCCATGCTATGCTTTGCTGCTAATACCTCTATCTATGCTATTCTGTGCCTGTGCTATGCTATGCTGGTAATGCTGGTATCATCAAAACAGTTGTTACCTCTTTGACTCTGACTCTGACTCTTTGAGTGTTGTCAAATAGTCATCTGAGTCATCTCTGCTCATCACATACTTACCATTCAAATAATGAATATGGATTACTTTACCATTGAATTCTCTACGACTCTACTTGTGGAAAAATGTATATTTGTAGATAATAATTGTTCTGGCTGGTGTCTACAGTTGCGACCTGCACCCCAAACAAACCAAACAAGCCTCCTTGATCAGTCTCTTCAGGCACCGTAGCACAAAAGGATCAATGAGGGATTGAATTTCCTTGTTCTGAGCAACACCTGTGCCAATTTTGTTGAAGCACTTGCTGACAGTTGAAAGGGGAACGGGTTTCGACCAGTCCTGGTCTGCCATGATGTTCACAAGATCATTCTGAGCCATCAAGACTTCATGCTGGGTGAAGAACTCTCTCAGTGTTTGAATCATACCTTCCACCTTTGGCTGGTCCTTCAATTGCTCCAAAGCAAGAAAGACAATTTCTGAGAGATCTGAGTTGATGCACACGTGGCCATCTTTTTGTGCGGTGACCCGATCACACACAGCAACTGCATGATCCTGGGTCATCTTCATGTTTGTGTGAGGCGGTGAGGCTTGTAAGAGGAAAAAGGGCAACAATCATTTGATTTGATCATCTGTAGTTAACTTTTTTTTGCAGCATGACTTGACATATCGACATATCAGAATAGTTCCCCGTCCAGAATCTAATCATCTATCTGAATCTATCTAATCAATCTAATCACAAATTATACTTTAATTTGCATAGACTCTATATCTATATGATGCATTGAGTGAGTATAACCACATCAAGTATCTATAATCTAACTGAATTGAGAAAACATATGGTAACATGGTATTAGTAACAGTATATTCTTTAAAGATAGAATCAACATTTAGAATCTACAATATATAGATTACATGCAATATAAACATGCATACATTACATTATATTATTATATGATATATGTCATATATGTATAGTATAAATCTATATCATATACATAAATACTATGAACATGACACCTTTATTCTTAGACAAAGACCACAGTTAGAATCAAAAAGCCAACAACACTGTTGAGGAGTGAACTCAAAATTCGAACCATTTGAAATTGAAACCAAGAATCTAAAAACATTTCCCTGATCTTGCACAACTTTTGGGATCTCATAGACTTGCTGATTTCCATGTAGTGCTGGGTCATGGTTCTGAGGGCTCTCTCATCCGTAGTCTCGGAATCAGCGTTCAACAAAACCTGTAGGTCATGAACCTTCTCGTTCAGCAATACTGCTGATCCCCCCTTTTCAATCATTTCCTGCATTTCACGATCCCAGAAGCTTCCCTTCTCCAAAAAAAGTCTTTGGATGGTCTTTTCAGGGTACTGATTTCCTGAATAGCTCTTCCACCACAGTACATCAGAATCTCCCAGCTCCTTGCAACCTTCCGGTCCATCTTCGCAGAAAAACTGCAAAAACGAACGACAGAAACGTTCCATTCTTTCAAACGCTTCTTTCACTGGTTTGCAAATGGGCTCAGCCAAAAGTGCTGAATCAAAGCTTGACTCCATCAAGGACTGAAGCCTTTGCAAGAACGAAGAGCTGAATGCTACCAGTGCTTTTTTGTGAATGGTGCCGAGTTGCACAATCTGCAGGAACTCATTTTGCTGGAACATTGACAACATTGACTGTGCCAAATCCTCAATTGGTCACAAGTGCCATCAAATCACATCGCATCGAATGTCCAATACTCCAATAACCAAACTAACTAAACTAACCATGAAGTAAAGTTGACTTGGGGTCCACATGTTGAGATAGATTCAGAGTGGATAGATTTCAGAGCAAGCAAGGTTGTGTCCAATCAGTGCATTGTTCACTATTTCTTAGATGATGATCATTACATTGATAAATGTCAGAGAGGTGATTGAATGGTTCCAGTCACCGTCAAGTCCTGTGTGTGTGAAGTGGTATTAACATGAACATGTATAATTTAGGTCTTAGGTCTACTAAGTACCAAGTTAGTTTATCAATTTTGAGTGCATGAAGTCTTTGATATAATAGTAATAGTAAATAGTAATTAGTAATTATTCCTGCAAAGTTCCATATTAGGCAAGGTTCCTGCAAAGACACAGAGATCTCTTGCTTCTGAACCTCGTCAAACCCAGAAGAATCCTGCAGCACTCCTGTCAAAGGACCCTTTGTTGTTGCAGCAGGCACGATCTGGCCATCACTGAAATCGGGCATTTCCACGTCAGCAGGGACCTCTTTAGCCGCAGTCTGCAGAACAACCTCAACAGCCTCTGGTGAGGAAACAGGGACACCATTCATGATGAGGTAGAAAATGGATCCATATGAGGGCTTGGTTTGCTCAAAAGAAATGGCTTTCTGTTGACGGAGTTCATCTTTGGTCAACCAGCACAACTTCCTACCCAGATCCCTCAAACATTGCAGGACCTTATCTTGTGGTAAATCCTTCGGATCAGCAATGTCACGAAAGCTGGCAAACGTGCTGGACATCACATGATGTTCAGTGATCTTTATCTGCACAAACGGTGGGAAGGCAACCCCTCTTGTGGAAACCATCAATTCATCCACCTGTCCTTTGGACATATTCCTCAATGTCTTGGTCGCCAGTATCTCACATGCTTCACATGTCACGATCCTCTTCGACAACTCAGTCATAGCCTGAAGGTGATTGTTCTCCGTCAAATTCTCCAAGATCTTTTTCGCCTTGGATGATTGCCGGTCGAACTCGAATTTAGATTCGGATTTAATGATTTTACTAAACTCTAAACTCATTTTAGATTCAGATTCAGATTTAGCCAGCAGGATTCAACTGTCAATTTTTATCATATGTGATGTTCCTGAGATCAGCTCATGTTCAGGATTTTGCTGTTATGTTAGATGATGCTACATTGACATAGATACATGAGAATTGGTCATGTGCAGCAGGTTGAAAGCAAAAGGATAGACACATGGAACGAAAAAATAGACGACATAATAATAATAATGATAATAATAGACTGTGTTTCCAAGATCAGATATGATAGACTGATAGACATTTCGCATATGACATATATCATATGACAACAAACTAGTTGTGACTTACTACACCTGATGACCAATGACCAATGACCAACATGTACCAATATGTATACACTTCAAAACAGGATACCAATACCTCGTGAGGTTTGTTTGATACATAGTTACATGAAAACAGATAGAACAACATAATATTAATTATTAATATGATTAAGTAATGAGTACTGTAATGTATACAGTATATGGTAAGGCAAACTCTAATCATCTAATTACATTCTACTACTGTATATTATATATAATATATATCATATATCATCAAGTTAATCAAGTTAATAGACTTATATAATATATAATGCTAATGCTTATCATATATTATAAATTATCATCATAGAATCATACATTCTTGTAGATTCTAGATAACCCATGTATAATATACCCATATATCGCCATATGACATATTTTGATATGCTATGCTATATCCTAGCCGAGTCACCCCCCTCACCTTTGCTGATTGTCCATACCGTTTGTCTGACTTGATCAAGAAGAATGATGGTTCCAAACCATACAAAGCCTTGATACTCGAGCCACCCTCTGTTTCCATGTGTTTGTCCGCAACCATTTGCATATCAGAATCTAGAGCCCCAGAGGCCTTCCCCCCAGCACTCACACTGGGTGGGCCCCCAAAAGGAGTTCCCTCAGCAATTGGTGCGGCAGAAGCAGAAATTCCCAAAGAAGAAGCCGATGCCGATGCAAGACTTTTGGTAGGTGTTGCGGTGGACAATGATGCAAGTGATCTAGCAGCACCCTTCTCAGTCTTATCACCCCCCTGTTTTTTTTTGGGGAACTGCTTTTCCAAGTCCAAGTGTTCCCTGAGTACACCCTGGAAGTCTCTTTGGGGCCTGTGGTTGTTGAACTTGACTCTCAGTTTCTTCCAGTAACAGTTCATCAAGTTCATCTCTCTCACGATCATCATCATCTTGCTTTTCAAAGGTTTTCAATTTGGAAGCTGCCTCTTCCTGTCTACGTCTCACAATCCCTTCACTAGATTCTTTCTCTGCAATGTACTCAGCAACACTTTTGGGGGGTGTAGAGCCAAGGTGAATTTGTTTGTCAAACTTGTTTCCCTGCATACCGTGGCATTGCTGAAACACCGTTGTCCCTTGGTCCGCCAAGATTTGCTTGTCGGACTGCAAGAAAGCTTCGCCATGATGAACCTCAGCTGTGCGGAAAGTGTAGAAGGGCCAAAGGGATGCATAATGAATGATGTACTCACCATCACTATTCATATACAATATACTATACATAGTCACATAGTGTGATAAAAAACATCGTACTGGTGATGTGAAACGGTAACATGGCACGGTCACCATCATCTCAATTTTTGACTCTTGACTCTTGACTCTTGGCATATATGTGATTTCAATTTTTGAGTTACAGTTAACAGTTAACACTTATAATACCTTAATACACCATGAATATATACATATTTATATATATATATATATGATCCTGACCGGTAGATTCATGCGTGTGTAGTGTAGTGAGTGTAGTGTGGTGTATGCTATTTACCTGTTTATAGCTAGTCAGCTAGTATCTATATCTATATCTATATACTTATCACGGTATGTACTAATGTTTGATACTTGAGTCGAGTCGAGTTTTGTCAGTATTGTATTACAGTATATTTATCTATGTATACTGTATATATAATATAAATATATAAGTTGATGTCGTATGTCATATCATATATGTCAGATGTCATATGTCAGTCTGTCCTATCTTGGAAACACAGTTTCCTTTTTCTGGCGTTGTTCTCAGGATCGACAGCAACAACAGCTTGTGCTTTCAAGCTGCTGCACATGACCAATTATGAAGTATCTACTGTAAGTCTGAGTCGATGTAATCAGATCTAACATTAAAATCCTGAATGCGAGCTGCTAGCAGCTAGCATCATCATTAGCTGAATCATTGGCTGATCTGACGATCTCAAACAAGCGAAGGAACCTCCTTACATACATAGACATTGACAAACAAAGACATATTAAAGTACATAGACATCTAGTTATAGTTCGAATTCCATGACATGAGGTCAGCCAGGTCAGCTAAGCCAGTAATGGAAAAGTTGCATGTTGACACTTCACATCAACAAGACCTTTGGTAACTTTCGTCTGTGGCCCTCACTCCAATTCTAGGAAAACAGCTGATAGAATGAATCTAGAAGGAAGTCTGAGTCTAAGTCTAAATGACTCAACTCTATCTCTAAACTAGTTACTGTAATTACTACGTTTCTTGATTTGGGGGAGGTGGGCCAAACAGGCACAAACACTAGTTGTATAACAGCCAAATCTGAAACGCAGTAGGCTTGACTACCCAAATTTTAGTCAGCCCTCTCATGTTTCAATTGACATTTTTGCTTGCAACTACTCTGTGTCATACCTGTCCTATCTATCCAAATCCGATTCTCTGCGTCACAAAGGAGCTCAGGCTGCATTTGCAGCAACTGCCCTTGCAGCAATTGCATTCCAGTCTTGAACGTTCCAAACAAGATCCACGTCTTCGAAGCACTCTCTCTCGAAGTTCCATTTCATGTGACGTCTCTTGATACTGTACCATGGTCGGTTGTAATCCACCTGGCCACCAAACCACTTCATGTACTCTACGTTCACCTTGTCATACCATACATCATCCTTGTGGAGTGTCGATGTCAAGAATGGCTGGCCGTTCATCAGTTCAAGAAGGGCCTCCCTGTACTTCCTAGCATACATCCAACGGTCTGGGGGCTCAAGAACTTCCATGGCATCAGCCATTGGCACTTTCAGTCTCCACTCCTGATCTTCGGGGTGATTCGCAAACATGACCAACTCATCCTCGCCAAACACCACTTGTTTTCTTGGCTCTGGCACGCTTGACTTCTTCAAAAGACAACTTTTCTTGGGTTGGATCGGCAATTGCGGCAATGAATCATCACTGTCACCGTACTGACTATCGAACCAGTAATTTGACTTGGATTGGGACTTGAATTTCTCACATTCACAACCGGGACAACGGCAATGACCGCAATGACCACCTTCATCCCAGGACTCCCATGACTTCATCTTGGACCATGACCAGGAATTCCACTGCCATGAGTCTTCCTGAACCTGACTATCATAGCGATAGTGATAGTGACTGTAACCATCACCGTCACCATACCAGTACCAATCTTTGTCTTTGGTCCACTCCCCCCATGAATCATTCTCATGAGATTGGTGTTGGTCCCAGCTAGGATACCAAGACCAAGATCTTGACTTCCACTGCCACTCATCATCAGAATTGGCCTTCTGAGGGTACTGGTCTTGGGAAGAACGATAACGATGACAATGACACTTCGCCCAAGAATGCCATGACCCACCATCATTGACTTCATCATGATCAAGCCAGGAATGAGTTCTCTTCATGATCCAAAATTTGGAAAGACTGAAGCGGCAATCAATCTACAATCTACAATGCCAAAATCGGAAAAGGATCGATTGTACCAAAATGGCTCGATACACACGAAACTAGAAGCTAGTTTTCAAACACTATATCCAGTATACTGTTACTGACTATAATTGTCGCAAAAGACCGTTGAATCAGAAAATCGTGGCCTATCATCATCATCATCATCATCATCATCAACATCCGGATGTTGTGTTTTTTTGCATGTTTTTGCCACATAGCAATGTTGCTCTTTCTTATAGTACTTAGTATGATTTGATAATATAATAATAGAAAATTACTATAGTTACTGTCAGCGTCTCACAAATTGATGATGATAGATTCTGATAGACTTGACTAGACTGGCAGATTGGAGTTTTGGACTAAGACTAACTAAGACTGATGACTAGTGACCTACATTGTACTTCCGTTTCTGTCCGATTTCTCAGATGTCTCCAGTCTGGCAACAACCCAACACCTCCCCTCCACATCCTTAAGTAGACAGGTGACTGTATCTCGAAATTCAACGCGAATCTTTCTCATGCCGAAGAGCTCATCCACTGAAACGCCCTGTAGGCCAACGGGATAGTACTTTTCCTTTGACTTGGGTCCGAAAAGACCCAGGGTCAATGCTGGTTTCTTGTTCTTGGTAGTCCCAAAACCAGCCTCTTGAGGTGTCATCTTGCAGACCCTACAGAATTCACTTTCTGTTAACAGTCCGTAGTCCTGGAAAACAGAAAATGTGTAGCTTTGATCATGATCCACACTGCTAGCAGGTTGAAACTGTCCAACAATGTCTTCATCCCCCATGGCTTGCAAACCCGCTTCAAAGTCTGCTGCTAGTTTCTCATCCCCACTCTTGTACAAGGATAGACACTGGTCTGCGTCTAATCCTGGACGAAGCCTACCACAAAGCTCCACACAAGTGAAGCAAATGTCACCCAAGATGTTGTTGGAATCGTCATAGTTCCCCCAGGTAACGTCCTCCATAGTGTGAATGATTGATGACTTTCCTTGTTGATTTGACTGAATTCTGATATATTGGTCTTGGTGTCTTGAATCTGTAGTAGTTCCTAGTTACTACATTCATTACATTAGATTCATTAGATGTACAGTTTCATTTTCATTTTCTACCTTAGTATAACATATATATATATATATCATCTATGACATACATACCTTACTTACATTCATGCCATTAATTTCTACTTGTTGCTTGTGACATAGCAGCACAGTTTGGCAGGGTGTTTGCATATGATGATAATAATAAATAATAATATCCAATATAGCAGGATAGATTGATCCCATACTTCTCAACTGTGTTGTAGTAATTGTAGTATATACCATACGACTATACTATATAAGTTTCTCTACTATACTAATACCATACTTCACTATAACATCAAGGGGAAACAGTAAACACTTCCAAAACTTTGAAATTTGAATTTTGAATCTTGAAATTACAATTGTATCCACAAAAGATCCCAACAGTTACTAGTTGCTAGTTACTAGTTTTGACCTGGAATGTCCTTGGCAGACTTTTTGCAAAACCCACACTGGATGTCGAGCTTCTTCTTCTTAATTGGCTGAGGCTTCTCACCCTCAGGGTAGGTTGAAAGGATCTGGAGGGCCCTAGGTCCCCTAGGTCCTAGGTTTCCGCTAATCAAGTAATTGACCAGGACCAAAACTCATGGACTACTGACTACTTACAAAACATAATGGTTTTGATTATGAATATGTATATATATATATATATCTATATAAATATATATATCAAAAAAAATGAAAACATATATAATATAAATATAATGTCATAATCAGATCAAATAAACGATAAACACATAAAGCATGGTCCTGATTCTGACCACGTTTCGTCGACTTCATCGGGGTGAAAACGCTATGGCACTGTCAAAGTCAGAGCCGCAGTGTCACTTACTCAGTACTCACTATCTACTCTGAACCTTGTCAACCTCTGAACCACAAAGGCCTTCAGTGTGTGAGTTCAACAAAAGGGTGAGTCTGAAGTTCACCTTCAGTTTTGATTTCCATTCTAAATTCTAAGTGACTAAGTGTCTGTTAGTGTTACAGTTCTTCCGTCATGGTGTGATCCCACTCCTTCTCCCGTCATGGTGCATGCCCAAGCAGCACAAGCAGCTCTGAATGATGAGTGACCTTCCTTCCAATATCAATATCAATATATGGAATTTGAAGTTGGAATGTCAAATGACAAATGATTTATTTACTCGATTAATGTATCAGAAATGCGAGAAGTTTGCAGCAGTTGTGTCATTTTTCCTGAGTTGGGTCGTCTTCGTAGGTATGTGACATAAGTGCGTAGCCAGGAGGGCTGAGGCGGATGGAATCAACGAAAAAACAAATCCAGAGTCTCTTGGTGAGCAGTCTTGTTCAATTCAATTCCATGAAAAGTCAACACAGTACATTGTACATTTATTTTATGATAATGTCGTCATAATGTTATATATGGCTACATTGCCTCCCACCTCCGCCTCTGCCTCTGTGCAGCTAGCTAGCTATCTTGATTATGTCTCTGCCATATGCCATTTGCGAGAGCAATAGCAAAAGCAAAACGTGACTAAGTCGACTAAGTGACTCACCCACCCTTTTCAATTTCAACTTCCCAATTCAGAATGAAGAATCAATTTTATGTTTTTTGGGGCACACTAATCACTCCTCACTAATCCACTCTGTGACTGTAACTACTGTTGATTGAAGAGATCCTGCAACAGTTGATAGGTAGTTCGTCCCATATCTAAGTCTAAATCTAAATTTATATACATGTCCAGGTGGTGCAGGATTTCACAATCCACAGTATCATTCAATATAAATTAAACACTGGCCCTGACTTTAGTGATAGTTACTGATAGTTGTAGTAGTTATTTTGTTACATTGTTGAACAATCATTGTTGGGGGGGAGCCACCAGCCACAACTACAATCCTGTTGTCACCAGCATGGATGAGAAAATCATCCCAAGGCAGGGTAAAGAAATCCCAACCCCAGCCAGGTCATGGATAGACTTTTGGGACATCTTTGGTGGAAATTTAAGTGCCCGACTATGGCCTTGAAAGTACAGCTGCTCGCGTGGCAGTATTAATCCGTCACGCTTGTACGAATACAACTGGCTAGAAGTTGTCATGCACTTTGAAATGCCTTTGTTGTTAGTAAAGGCTCTTCGAATTGGGTTTTGGCTCACATCAACAATTATGCCTTCCATTGCAGTCACAATCTTGGGAACATACACGCTCGGGTGTTCAGAAAGTAGCTTTGCTGTAGATTCAGCCCCACCCAAAATTTCAATCGTCACAAGGTCCAAAATGGCTAAGATTCTTGGTCCAGGTTTGATTCCTAAGTACTTCCGGTTGGGCAAACTTGTCCATGGACGAAGCACTTCCCACATTCCAAGACACCCAAGCTGCACTCTCCAATCTTGGATTTGCACCTGCCATTTAGCCCAGCACATTGTGTTGGCCTTCATCTCCTCGTCGAAGTACTGATAGTCAGAGTGGTCATCCTCCTGCCGTGAACAGTATGGAATGACTGACAACATATCAAGTATGGAAGTATAAGTATGGTATAGTTTATTTTATGATTAAGTAAGGCTGTGTTTGTGGAACTTACTTTCACACACACATATGTCCTTTTTTTGAAGAGTATACTATTTACTATTTACTTATGTGTTTCATTCTTGTGTTTTTCCATGTTTGAAAGAAACCTTGAGTTCTTTTTGTGTTTTTTTCACTGTTTTTTTATTTTTTCATTTTTTTTGAAAAAACCTTGAGTTTTATTTTGTATTTTTCCATTTTTTGATAATAGTAGTTTTGTATTTCATGTTTGTTTTATTTTTTTATATTTAATTAAAACAAAAAACTTTTTCTAATTGGATGTTTCATGTTTTTTCATTGCTTTTTTCATTTTTTTCATTTTTTTCCATTTTTGGAACCCATGTGTTTTTTTTCATTTTTTTCATTTTTTTTCATTTTTTCTTTTTTTTTTAAAAAAATTTATTTTTTTTAATTTTTTTTTTTTTTTTTTTTTTTTTTTTTTTTTTTTTTTTT
>OMLO01002115.1_pt1 | contig 15790 bp, 10 predicted proteins | sample 1674811 | NCBI WGS metagenome assembly OMLO01 (sample SAMN06265003, study PRJEB25207) | coral metagenome | isolation source: Coral host | place: Mexico:La Bocana,Puerto Morelos, Mexico | collected 2008-11-13 | reverse complement strand
AACCTAAACTTGCCAGCTGAAAGGAGTTTAACTCAAATTATTATTGTTGTTGTCCACACTCCTGCACAGCTTTCAGGAAAATTCTATTCTTCTAATAATAGCTATTTCTTTTCGATCATTTAACTCCCAAAGGTAACCACCATTTGTGTTCCCAGTCGACATCTGGAAGTGACAATTGATGATGACCTGCCTGCTGTACTAGAAGTATTTCTTTCACACACTAGCAGTTAACTGTTGACAATTCTATTCTGTAAGATATTTCCCTACATGCATGCTCGTGCACATCTCCTGGGCTTGTCCGCCAGCAGCATCCCAGACTCAACTTAACATCCATGGTGGTTTGTGCTGACCGTTTAGTTTTAACTTCAAAGTGAATGAACGTAATTCAACGAATTCAACCTATCAAGTCCTTCCCAAAGGACAAGTTTTTGTTTACAAAGTAACACCATGGTGTACACGAGTTTCATGGAAAGATTGTGCATTCGACTGAAAGTACTGTCTGGGGGAAAAAACGGTTTTCGTTAATGGCTTATTTTCATTTCTTTTTGCAGGTGAACTGTTTTGATAATTCCAGCAAACGTGAAAGCCATCATGCAGTAACAGAAACTGTTACTTAAGACTGTCTGCTAACAAGAGCTAAGAACTCTACAGAAGTGGATTACGCTATCACACCGCTGGGTTTAACTGTATTTACCTTGTTTTTTCTGTTGGCCTTGCAAATAAATATCATTTACGACCTGAACAAGAGACGTGCTTTGCTGTTCCAAGGCTGAGAATTGAGGCCAGCATTTTTGATACGTTCTGTCAACACATGCCCTAATGGAAGTTTTAAATTGCGAAGGATTTATTAAACATAATTTCAGCAGTTCCGGGAACTGCATTTTAAAGAGATGTTGCTTAAGAAAAACAGGTATTTTCTTTCATTCGCATTAATTAATACAATTATTATCAACAACAGATTTTCCACATTCAGATCAGTGGTATTTCTATGATAATATCGAAGGCTTCCTTGCTGTAATTTCAACGTGAAATGGCCTGACTGAAAAGCGTCCACCACTGCATTTTCCATAGCCTTCAAGTATCATGCTGTATCATGAAATCTGCAAAGCCATTTTATTTTCATCGCATTCTGTGGCTTAACTAGACTCAGTAAATAAGGATCCCAGCCCTCAATTCGTTGCATCTCAGTTAGCGAACGTTTCATTGTATTTTTAAAACAAAATGAAATGTTCATTATGTTTCGCGAAGTAATGACAAGCTTTTTTTCTCCCAAACTATGTGCTTGAGAGTGTGCAAATTATAAAGTACAGATGTTCATCATGCTTTTCGTTGACTGATGTTTAAGTGCATGTTTGACCGTCTAAAGCCGGCCTGAGACTGGAAATAATAAAAATGACCCGATTCCTTCAACAAATATCTCTAATTTATATCCATTTTTAGTCATATTATTACTTATTTTGAAGGAAGATCTTATACGATATTATGGCAACCCAAAATTTCTGTCAAGTCAAGGCAATTTTCAGTGGTTATCTGATCCGATCTTTAATGCTTTCCCCTGAAATTCACACACAAACTAACGTAAAATAGGTCGCATAATAAGAACGACTAATTGCAATGCAAAAAGGCGACCATTTGGAAATCGCAATAATATCTAGCGCAAAAGCTAGAAATTCCACTTAAGTAAGTGCTTCTCTTGTTTGTTTTTGATATCTTAGTTCGAGATAAAATCAATATGAGCCCCGATTTTGCCCTGATTTCGGGTACGATACGTGATAGACAGTAATTACTGAGATTTCAACCAAATGCGATGCATCTGTTTTGAGACGATGAGATACAACTCCATATGCAAATATTGCGTGAGAATTACCAGAAAATATTTCGCCCTGCCAAAGCTGAAGGCAATTTTCAATTGATTATTACAACTACCCTTGCCAGAAATGGTGTGAATTTCCTAAAATAAAATTGTTTATTTCTGATATTTAAAGCGCTTTATGTTCATATCGGTTTTGTTTAGTTTCGGATGTATTACTGCAAATACCTCTTTTCCGGCGCTTTTAGGTGTCATAAAAGCTTTCAGAAAGCGATAATCTACCGATACGACAGACCATCAAAACCTGAGGCTAGACATTTTCATAGCCTTGGACTCAAGTCATTACTGGGAAATTTGCGCAAAGCATTTTTGTTCCATTCTATTTTATTTTTTTTTCAAGTTTTCCGTAGTAGTAGCCATTTGAGATTTCTCGGGATTTGGACGTAGATAACCTTTTAAAGATAGATATAGCTGTTTGCGTTATCTGCGGCTCAGTTTGGCAAATATTTGGACGATGCCCTGTAACTGACAGATCGATAACCTTAAAGTGTTCTCTTCTTAAATCTCCTGTCGAGAAATGTCTCCGCATTCTTCGGAGTTATTGAGCTAAACCGCACCTGACAAACTTTGACCCGAGATTTTCTCCGAGCGTTGATAGCGTATCTCTTACAATAAGACGTTCACTCGGCTGTTATCTCCTAAAAAAACCTTTGAATCGAGATTCGAAACATCTGCTCAGCGCTGCTGCCCAAAAAATAAGTTCTCAAGGCTAGGTTTTTAGTTTTTGGAGTTGCCGCTAATAGAACCACCAAAAAGGCTAAACGTGATTTCATTAATTCTCCGCCATCACTAAGTGATTGCAGCCATTAGAGACATTTTTGGCCCGAACTTTTCACGATGATCGCTCTGTTTACAGTTGAGGCGTATTACATGTAGACATTATGATAATTAACCATTGTTGGGTGGCAATCATTAAGAGTGCATTTGACATAAGTTTGACATCTTTTATCGATAAAGTAACCCTCACAGCAATGTAACGCAAAACGGTATTCAGGGCCTTTGAAGGAACTGTTTGGACGCCATTTGTAGCAAAGAATAGAAAGAGTAAGCAATTAATGCGCTTTTCACAAACCCCAAGGCCAAGTGCTAATCGTTATAACACAGTCACTTTCAGGCTGTTTCTACAAAAGGGATCTATTAGCGAGTTTCTTTTTCTTCTTTTTTTTTCAAATGCTAATCGTGCAGTTGAAAATAGTTCAAAAAGACAACGACTAAGCAAGGAATATTGTCAATGGATACGAACAAAAGATTTTCCATTAATATAAAAGCACAACAGCTGAATGGAAGATGACACTAGCGCAAAACAGCTCACTTAGCGCGGGTTGAATAGAAAAAAAGCTACAGCCTCCAAAAGAGACCCCAAAATTAATATCCAGTAAACTGATCGCGTATTACTGCCATATAGATTACAAGAGAACAGTTAATACTCATTGTATTCGAACAACTTTACTATTTTCTCTGTGAATCCTTCTCTTTTAAACTAATGATTGCGACTTGAAAACAGTCGCATCATCAAAACATGAAAATGTCAGCCACGTTGCGTTGCATTTCTTTTGTGTTTTGAAGTCATCCAACATCTAGTAGCCCTGTACGAAGAGATTTTATGTTACAAGAACTGCGCACGTCGCATTTATATTTATATATTTGAACATTTACAACGATAATTCTCTGTACAACAATTCAAAATTCGGCAATAAACTTTATGTAGCTTTTTCAAGTGTTCCTCTGCATGTATTTTTTTTTTAAGAGAGACTTGCGCTTCGTTTTGGCTCCAAAAGCCAATATTAAATATTTGCCATCCACAGCGTTCGTTATTTCTTTTTCTTTTCCTGTGGTCAATCGTCCTCTGCTTCTCTCTTTGATTGTTCGAAAGCGTTGTTTGTTAATTTGTCTTCTGCGATTCACTCGCCTTTGCGAAGGTCGTCTGTTGAACTGGAAATTGGTGAATTTTTTAGCCCGCGAAAGTCTTCCAAAGCTTTTCCCTCTGGAGAAAAGCTCCCCTTGCACTGTGATAGGTGCTGACCTTGCTGTTGACTCATTCTGCCGAGGAAAGTAATGAAATAAATTGTTAGTGATTTAGGAGAATTCATTGGATTACAAAGATTTTCACTGGGGTGAAAATTGAAAGAAATCAGCGCATCATTCCTTGTAATATAATAGCTGCAGGCAGTGCACATCTGTGATTTGCCTGCCGCTGCATGAATAGGCTTTCACTGACTTCGAAAGGAACAAATGTATCACGCTCGATTGCCGAAATTAGAATCTATCCTCTGGGCGTTTCATTTATGAGAAAGCAGAACTAGACATGCGGTCGACAAAATTATACATATTCATCATGCAATTGAGTGTGTTGTTTTGTTGGTTTGCAGGAGATTTTTACAGAAGGGTAAATAAAAACATCTAGTTGTGTCAAGCTCACAGGTTATAGGATCTACAATAGATATAGAAAAATAACATCTAACCCCAAACAACTTTATTTACCAAATGTACGCTCGTAATCACTGAGGGGAGAGCGGGGTTAACTGTTTGAACAATCCAGTTCTACTGCGAGCTCACAGTAAGTGTCTTATCGAAAGGACTCCTCACAAATTTGAGACGGGATGAAGTTTCGTGCCGGATTGAATACAGACACAAGGCAGCTACAGTCCGGATTGTGTGAATACTTGGACTTTGAACACCCAGGTTCCGAGAAAAGAAAATTTAACGGCCATTTAAAGGCTCTTTTCATAGAATCACCTCCTTCATTAATAACCCAAACTGATTTCTTGAAGCCACTAATGAACAATGGAACTCGCGTCGAGAAAATAGCCATTGTGAAGAAGTACACTGCGTTTCCAAAACAACCAAAACTCTTTTTTAAAAAATGGGACATCACATTATGAATAGTAGAAATAAACTTGTAAACGACATTAGATCCATTGCCATTGGAGATACTTTCTGTGCTTTCTGTGAATTCGCGCTCAGCCAATATCACAGAAAGGAGATATCGCTGTTTTGTTTGTCCATTATCACTTACTTTTAGTTGTATTCGGTGAAGTGATGTTGCTCATTGAATGTGTCTTTAACCGGAGAAATAAATTAGAGATTTTTTTCGCTCGATAGTTTCACAATATCATTTGAGCACCGAAAGTGCAAAAGTAACTGAAAATAACAGAAAGGGATGTAAAAGAAAATATTACGCACAAGGAATTGCTGCTCTTGAATTTGAAAATAAATGGTCGAGGACAAACACAAATTTCAAATAAATGCACTGCCGCGAAGTAGGAAGCAAAGGCAAGGTTTATTAATGACCCTGACAAAAGCCATTATCTCGGCGTACTTTTTTCTTGTTAAGTTATAAGTTTGGGCGTTAAACTCTATGCCTGAAAGACCTAATGGTCTTAATGATACTTATCAGTATTCAGTCACTCAATTTGCTAATTCTCTACTCTTAAACTAGGTGTGAATGATTTTCATTCGTACTGAATAAAGATATCTCGCGATGTTCGTAACTAAGGAAAAGAAGAGCGTACTTCCGTAGAAAACATCCATACGATTCATTTGTTAAAAACAAACTGGCGCTTTGGATCCCCGCCGGATTACTTAACGATTGTAGAAGTGTAAGATGTATGTTTCGCTGTTAAACTTCACCGAGTCGACAAATTAGAAAACAGAGCGCAATTCATAAACCTGCAGTGTTGTAAAAAAATAAAACTCAATAGATGCTTTTTCTAATGGCAGGAGGAAAACTCTAGTCGAGTATCGTTTCTCGTATCGCTAAAACTGCATTCAAATAAATACTTCATTAGTTCTCAAAACAGTCTTACTGTGCGATTTGGAGATTACTATAACCATAAAACTCATTCACACCATAAGCACACATCAGCAAAACAGGAAAACAGAAAGCTGCATATTGTTAAAAGGCCGAATTAAACACATCGATGTACCTACATGTCAAGGAATGTCTAAAAGGAAAACTGAAATGTTTTTCTTTTCTCGTTTTCTGTTTACAGATTATATTAGGATTTGCAAGGCAACGTTTTAAATACCGCACAATCCGCCCCGTCTGCGTCGAGCAAATGAGTTTAATTAATATTTTAAGCTTTCATGTCATTTAGTTTAATGTTTGCTTGCTAAATGCGAAACCTTGTTATCGCCTTTTCACGTTGTAAAAGTTGGTCAAAGTGTGAGTGCCTCCCACTTCACACTTAATATCAGTGTTTGGACGTTAAAAAGATTACGGTCCCGCAGCTCGTCTTCTCCTTCTTCTCGTATTCGGACCAATTTTTTACTTTTTCATATCTTTCGTCGTGGACGATTAAAAACAATTTAAGAGAGATAGGATTACAATTTCTGGCGAGCCATCAGCAATGTGTCCGCGCGTGAAAAAATAAAAAACGCAATACATTTGCCTTCATAATGCCCCCAAAATAGTTATTAGATGAAAATACGGTAAACAAATAACCAAATGCAGTCCATAATCCTTTCTAAGCACCTAAGAAAATTATCAAATATTCCTTGCGAAAACAAATGACGGTAGAGTGGAATTTGCGAGATGCTACACAATTCCGGAAGATCTCAAGGGAAACGGTATCTCGATCAATTTCCTTCATCAGACTAGTGTATATAGCAGGGCGATGATACGGATGAAAACCATGTGTACAATTTACATGCGAAGCGCGCGTGTTATTGTACACACATTTCTCTGGCGCCACGTCCATTGAGTACAATGGGATTGGGGCTATTTCCCGTTTAAAAGTGTACGCTCCGGAATAAAGGAAGACAAATACGACTCTTTCAAACAAACAGTGATAGGTCTGTTTCGATCTGTTGACCACATGCTTCTATAAAATATACACAGTGTCACTGAGCCGGACTATCAGTGGTCTTATCCATGCGGTGTATATTTCAGGATTAAGCGTTGTTCTACCCCATCTGTTATTCTGCAAACCACCTAAACCAATTTGAAAGAAGTGTAGAGCTTTTGTGTGACGGAAGCGGGCGCGAAACTCTCATAAACGCAGTCATGGATCGCATTTTCACCACTAACTTTATCCTAATTTGACTGTTTCCGTTTCAAACGTGCTGAGCTGTGCCGAGATTCGAGCTTTTGGTGACGAAAAGGAAATTTTCATTGAGAGGATTTCCATGTTTAGATTTGCACACTAAAGCAAAATCAACAAATGACACCCGACTCAGACGGGGCGAAGGCAATGCAAACATTTGCATGTTATAAGAGGTAGAATTTGTTTACCTGTTTTTAGCTGCAGCAGCACGATCTCTTTGCCGTCTATTTTTAAACCAGTTGCCAACTTGTGTCGGTGTGAGGCCGGTGGCTTGCGCCAGTTCTCGCTTCTTTGTCGGGTTTGGATACGGATCCTGAAGATACCACTCGCGAAGTAAGCTTCTCGTTCTCTCCTTGAAACAGTGCGTTTTCTGCTCTCCGTCCCAAATTGTCCTGGGAAGAGGAAACTTCTTGCGAACGCGATATTTATCGACAGGTCCTAAGGGTCTCCCTCGAAGTCTCTCAGCCTCTTGGTAATGAGCTTCTAACCACATCGCTTGCAGCTTTGCATGCGAATCTTTGCCGAAGCGATGCGTCTCCAATATGTGGTATAAGTCCCGGAAATTTCCCATGTGAAACGCCACAATAGCTCGCGCTCGGAGCACGCTTTCATGTTTGCTCAAGGCTTCTAGCGTCCCAGGGGCCACTGGTAAGGACCACAGAAATCTGGCCAGCCGCTCGATGTCACCGCTTTCCTCCAGAGTCTCGCAGACCTGTGCGATCTGCTGCGGCGTGAAGCTCAAGGCTGGAAGTGGGGCAAACATTACGCCGGTTGTGTACGGGTTCTTCTTCTTTCTGGTCGACTATTAAGGCTAAACGCAGGGGTGTGGTAACGTCTCTGTAAAGTGTCAGTATTTATCAAGAGGGTTAGAAACATGGGGTATATTATCGCTAAGATCGAGTATTACGTTTATTAAACTCTAGCTACCTGATTGGCGTGCAAAGCTCTAATTACAAGCCTGCTATGGCAACGGTGTCAATCATTACCGCAAGGTGTTATTAACTCCGGCTAAACAATGTTCGGGGCAGATGGGACAAAAAATACTGCTATCGGATAACACTTCTTCAAGTCGTGAAGTCTAAAGTGTAAAAACAACCGCAAGAAAATTTCCTTTAAGCCAAAACTTTCCAATTTACGTCAAAACTAACTTGAAGTGGGCGTTATTAAGGAACCTCTCAATTGATCCTCTATTGTGTGGTAAAGTTTCTCGTTATCGTTTTTACTGACAGATGTTGAGCAGAAAATCACATATCACTGTAAAAAAGCTTTACTGGGGAATGGCCTCTGAGAGATTCGTCTCACACCGTTAGACGAATAGAGAGATTCCCGGGAAGATAACACCTCACAGAATTCCCTTACTGCGGCATTGAATGGCAATACTCATCACCCTCAATAGTTGATATAATCGAAAACTAAACAATGTAAAAGGTATGCAAGTTTGCCCCCGATTGAAATTTAAACGTTATGGGACTTGAGTGACATGATCGTTTATCTATCGTATTGAGTTCGATGGATTAGAACCAAAGTTCGTGCGAACAATACATAAGAAGGTTGTGTGTGTTAGCCCACGCCTCCACATATGAACTTCGCATTATCCGTCTTTCCGGCCAAGTCGATTTAGCTAAAATCGTGATCTGCACGCTGTGACTATTGATCGAGATCCAGACGGTTATTTCTAATGTCTTTCTGTTTTCCCGCGAGCCAAGCTCTCGCTAATTGAGTGACTCCTAATTGCTTTTCCCCAGCATTACAAGTACACAACGACAAAATACTGTTATAAAACGCGACATTCTGACTCGACAATACACGATTGTTATGAACATTCATTTTTTCGGTGACTTTGTATAGCTTCACAAACATGGGGTTTTTCAATCAACAGAACCATAATATGCCTAAATCTGGCGTCTCGTTGGGTGCAGTAATTATTTTTCATGTAAAGAAATATACTGTATTGATATCGAAGCTTATCTGCATGTCATGCACTCACACCGTTATGAATATTATCTCCAGAAGAGATGGTCTCCTCATGCTTCAGAACAGCGGGTTAACATGGCCACGTTTAGCGATAGTTCTACTAGATAAATGATTTTTGAAAATGTGTCATCTGCTCGATTAACGTAAAATTAAGATGAGCCTGAATAACATCAAGTTTGAGATTTTGTCAATTGGTAACGTGCTGTGCCCGCTAAGAGGAATCGAAATCCCGGCGCACAGCTTCGCCAAGGGCAAGGACACAGCTGTGAATCTGACTAGACATTAAAAATGAATCATGGCAAACAAGGAATTAAAAGTAAATTGCATGTTGAAACTAAAAGAATAGATAAAGTAAATCTTTAAAGACTTACAGCTCCTCTTGACGAGTTCGAGTTGTGTTTCCTTTAGTGGATGTCGCCAAACATATTATTATTGCTGTGTTTATTTGCGAAGTTTAACTTTCTGATATATTTGCACAAAGAAAGAAAACAAAAACGCGAAAGCTCATTAGCGGACAACTGTTCTTCGCGTCGAGACTGATGAGCTCTATCTGTTTGGTGCCACCACCTCACTTAGAGCGAAAGAAATTCTTGAGCTTCATTGTTTCCCAGTTTATAAAGTCGCGTAGTGACTACGTCAGAGAAAAATGCTTTATCCTTGCTCGATATAGGTAGCAAATATAAGCAGTTTATTGTTTGCTCATTGAGAAAAGAAATATTGGCCCGACCCGCCGTGCCATTTAGAACTCGCTGTGTAACCTCCCTGGATTGCCAAAACACCATTTTATGTCTATGTAAACAAGCTCGGAAAAAAAAGTTGCCCCAAAAAGTACGCTTCTCTCACGCAAGGATTATCTCGTTGGCATTCAGGGTCGTCCTAATGTCACTTAAATAACGAAGACTTCTAGCTTCCACGAATAACAGACCTAAAAGTATAAACACCTTATTATTGTCACTAATGATTTGCCAAATGTGTCATCTGCGAATGAAAAGTAATTAATTACGACAGCGAACCCACACGAGACGAACGCCATATTTGCATACGAGCGCCATCCACTCCACTAAAAAGGCGATTCGGTTCTTAGTGCGTGCTTGGCTTTTCACGATATTCGATTCGGTGTTGTATTTCCCGGTATAACTATACTGCTAACTTTAGTCTAGCGGATCGAATTTATCGATCAAAGTATTGCAAATACAACAGCGGACTTTGTTCCGTTGTGAGTATCGAGACTGGCCGAGAGTTTGGCACTTCTTTTCACGCGGTTATAGCCAATGATGGGGACATAGCAAGAACGCATGTTATAAACGACCTAAGTAAGGCTTTATTTTCTAAAATCATTGATGAAATATTGACAAGAAAACTATAAATAAACGCACAGAACAGGAGCTCCCGAGCGCTCAGTGATCCAAGAAACCACCCAATCACTCAATCATTCGGCCCCGGCATGGAATTGTTGTTCTCAAACGAAATAGAAATTTCGAGCGAAAAAGAGCCAAACCACGCTGTCTATTTTTTTTAGTAGGCCACTATAATGATAAGAGCAGGCAAAAATATTCAAAACAATTTGAGAAGCCAGGCACAAAAATCATTTCGAAATTTATGCGTGCGTAGCGATCATGAAAGTACAGACCTTAAAAAAAAACATAATTTATTCCTGTCAAAGCGCCAAAGGACATCAAACAGTAATGAAAATGATTTAAATGAATCACAACTTTCTTTTTTTCAATTATAATCACATATACATGAACGGCACATTCATTCAACGCCATCAAAATACTAGGACGTTTAGATGATAAAACAATGTTTCTCCATCTGGCAATTCGCTTGTTCTTCTTGTGCGGAAAGTATTTAAAAAGACACATAGGTGACACGGAAACTCAAATAATCTAACGCGAGTCAAACGTTATAGCAGAGAATGAACAAATCATGTACATAGAAAGCACTTAGTACAACGCCACCGCTAAATAAGCAAATTTTCAAAACGCACACTGTTGCGTTGTTTTCTGCTTACATAAATCATTCATGGCAGTGTTTTCAAATTGGAGTTTGGCTTCTGAAAGAGAATGTATTGAGGCCAAAAGTCAATTGTTTAATGTCCAAAATGAGCGACAAAGTGATGGAAGAGATAGATCGCGTCTCTCACCGAGAAGGGGTCCACGCGTTGTGATAGCGGAAAAACGTCAGGGATGCCGACCTGAAGTGATTTTGACATGAAAGACAATTCTCGAACAGCATGCCAATGAAGGTGTACCTTGAAACTAAGGCAACGAGACGAAAGAAAAAGCCGAGGAAATCTGTAATTGGTAAACGTCTATACCAAGTTGAAAAGCAAATTCAGCTTGAGCAACATTTTTTTCCGAAATTAATCGAAATTCCAAACGCGAACCACTAAACAATACAGTGAAGAAGGTGAACTATATTGAGCAAGGTGAATCGAAAAAAAATGTGACGACATTTACAAAGCCCTCGACAAAATGCAAAATCGCCATTTGTCTCAGGCGACAACTACAGCAGATCGACTCATAACGAGGAGCAAAAACTAACAAACACCATGTGACGACCTTGAGGAAATTTTCGACCGTAAAATAAAGCACGAATCAGCTGGGGGCGGGGAAGCTTTGTCCAAAAGTGTTCACAAAACTCTCACACTGATCAGCTGGCGTTTAACTAATCCTAATGCATGACTTTACAACATCGCTAAAAATATCTTTCGAGTCTGCATTTCCTGCGACATCTTGTGTGAAAAATGTGGTTGAATTGTTTGCTTGCGACTTCCAAATGTTCCCTTGTTTACATACTTTTCAGTTTATCGACTTCCGATTTCACTTAGCACTTTGGATTTATCCTTCTTGGCCTCGAGATGAAAATGTCTGGTGTATAAACCCTCCCTCAGCACTAGAGAAGCGAGACAACGCGAAGCACCGGAGCTGTATGTTTCTAAAGGTGCTTGACCCGATAGCCTAATGTTTGACAAGCTATTTCAAGTAAGTCTTTGTTTGTTCTGAAAATCGGCGAAGCAGCCACGCGGTTTGGTTTACTTTCGCTATGTTCCTTCCTAGATAACTTAAAATCTAGAAAAATGTGATGGCGTCAAAACACCAGTGCATTCGCTTACCTCGCTTGATATGAGATCTATTTCACTCTCGAGAACCTCTGAACGGCAGTAGTGTCCGAGTAATCGTTTCAGATAACGTTCGCTGATTAACTTGCGAGCCGTTCACTTTACTCAGTCGCTAACAATAGGCAAATGTCTTTTGGGCGTGCTATGCAACCTGGAGATAAAAGCCCCAGCTCGGGGGGTTTGCTTCTAAACAATGACTATACAAACAGACTGAGAATTAGACAAAATATCGAACACAATATCAAGCCGTTCTATTACAACTAACTACCACTTGTTACGCTCCTAATTGCTTTTACTGTCATATGTAAATGATAGGACATAATAGAGCTCCGCTTGCTATTCAGCGAGCGGATTATGCAATTCAATCAGCCCTTCAGCTTATCAAGCCTTTTGTACGAAGACAATGGCCCGTAATGTTAAACAACAAAAGGTTTAATGTTGTTAAGCATCCATCGTATCTAGAAGCCTTCCCATTTGCACGTTGTATCCCACTGGGAGCAGTAATATACTCCAGTAAAGAACAATAAGGGACCCTCCTAAATCAAATGTCATAGCTGGTCCTAATGACTCGAGCCGGTGTGCCAATGGCTTGTTTTGAATTAACGTTTAAGAATCGATACGCCCACTGTATTATCAACCAAATTTCTCCTTCTTTTAAGCCGTTACGAGCATTTCAACGGGATTAGCTAAATTGCCGTAAAGACCTGACTACGATAAGAGCACACATGCAAGATTAAGAACTCGCTGGGAAAATCAAGAACGAATTAGTGAATCGCTTGCCATTCGTTCTTCAATTTCCTTGCGGGTACGGCTTCATTCTGACAGCCTTGAAAACGCCTTAGCTAAAAAAAGTTTGGTAATTATAGGTTGGTGAAGAATCTCATTAACCTTAGACTTTTTTTATGCTAGCGAATACTGTGGTCAAAGATTGATCTGCAAACGACCTTGTTTTGACAAAAAAAAGAGGTATATTCCACGTCTATTTGACAAGATGGTGCCTTATCGGAAGCTATCATGTCTGTGACGATAGTGAATGTATAAACGTTTTCTTTACGTGAGGACAGTCCTTAGCAAGATAAATAGCCTTATCGATGACTCTAGTCTATTAATGATACTAATAGAAACAGTTCTCCCACAACAAATGAAAGTAATTTTTTCACGCTTCACCAACGAAGCGCGCGATCACGCAAGGTATTTTTCAAAGCAAATTACCTCAAAATGGACCGTTAGGGCTTTAACAAGGATTACGGTGTCATAAATTAAAAGCAACTAACAGAATTCATATCAAAACAGCACATGTGATTTGCATTTCCATCTGACCCGCATCCACTATATACTCAAAGATCACCCACGGCAAACCAAGTGATATGTCCAATGGAGTTATGTTGTGGCACGCGAGCATTAATACAGCTTTGGCGGCTAGCTGTTTGTATTAGACCGGGTGCAAAGAAAAAAACGTCCTTTAGGCTAGGTATGACCGATTGTGGTGAAACCGGCGAGGGAAGGCGAGTGGTGCACAAGGTGGCCACGACCAGGTGGCTTTCCCGCAAAACGTAACGTCAAACTACGTGATTGAGTGACCTACGGCTCGGTAATTAACTCAGCCTAAAATAAATCTCTTCAAGACGGTTAACTTTAATGACCATTCTGACACGCTAACGGCTATTCATGATGGGAGTCGCCATGACAGCTTCAAAGAACGACTCTTCAACACAAACAACCATGTTTCGTGCACAGTCTGCCGAAGACGCACGAAGACAAAACCTCAAAAAATCGTAGTTTCGATGTTAAACATTAATTAAAATCATATCAAAGATCCAATGTCCTAGTGGGGCTCTGCGGGAGGGGTACAGAACACCATAATAACATTTAATTCACGAAGATATATTTAACTATGTGATTAGATCATTGTAAACTGAAGAAGAGTATCATTTCACTTCAATCGAAGCCCAAGACACAAAACGACAGCCCCTGTTCTAAATCCAGCTACATCAATTAACTAAGTCGTGAATCGCCATTAACGTGAAAAAAAACAGATAATTGTTGCCCGTTAGTGATCTCGGCATGTAGTCCCACTAATTATATTAAGAAGAAACTGATTTCCTTCTCTTGTATTTATATTTTGACTTCTTATTATGATACATGAAATAATACTGCGAATGTGATACTTTTTGTTTCCGTGATCTTACAAAATTGACTTCCCGTGGTCTTCACTTTAATGAATGGAAGATTAGACAAAACCGAGCGCCCGCTTAGCGCGCGGGTCTTCCAATTATAGTTTTTCTTCGTTATTTCTTACGACACGTGTGATCTAATTTTTCGCTCAGGGCACCGTCAAGATTCTTGACGACTCTAAAACGAACATACTAGGAAAAAAAACAGTCTTTTAAGCAAGTTCTTTGGACATTCATTGAAAATTTAACTTAAATAATCAGCATTGCTACACGGTTAGGCCACATGGGTGGTAAATTGCTTAAAGTAGTCAAAGTCAGGCCTTGCCCCATGCTAGTGAAAGTAATCTCGCACAATTTGTTTCATTACTTTACAATAAATTCACATTTTCGTATTTTGGTTCTGTGCAAGACAGATTATAATTTAAGTGGCCATAGCAGTATTATGAAAGAGTCTAAAGTTTAATGAGAAAAATAAGTAATGTTATTGCATTAGGGTGCGGCAAATGGAATGGAAATTGAAGACTAGCCATACTGATATACCAGGCCGTTATGTATAACGGAATCTCCTCGCCACAGCAAGCGAGAACGAGATTAATAGGCTCAAGACAATGGCAAGGAAATTCAAATCAAAAGTTTAAAAATGGAAATGATTACAAGACACCGCGGGTGGAAAACTTGGAGGAAGAAAACACTTAAAAAGTGGTTTTCGTTGTTCGTCATCGGGAGTCATTTGAATAATTGCGGTTTAGAGTTTAATATACTTGTTCAGAAGACTTGATTTCATAAGAAACCAGCAGGGTCGGCTTTAACTCAAAAGCTAATACTTATTGTGCTAAAAGCTACGCTATTAATTATATATGATCTCGACTCCATTTGCACTGGCCTTGAATTCTGAGAACGAAACTGCAGCATAAGGAAGTCGCTCGCTCCTGTCACTTTTGGCTGGATTTTCATTGTGCTAAGAAAAGAAATGTTTATTTTAAAAACCAGATTGGCTTCTTTGAGTCGGAAACTAGATAACCCACGTGCGTTACAAAAGAAAAACGATCCCGTATAATTAACTTAAAAACACAGGTGATTAACATTTTGGGCAAGAAAATTAAAGTCCTTAAGTTCTTACACACTGAAGTTGATGGCTGTTTCATTTTAATTGAAGAGAGTTTTCTTTTATGCGTGTTTTGCCTTCCACGTTGGGTTATTCTTAGAATATGAAAGACGTAAGGCAGGGTTATAAAGAGAAAATAGTTAACAATACCGGCCATACATCCTAACACAAAGACGTCTGCAACGTACTTAATCAATAAAATAAGCGAATTTCCATCAGCTAAATCAATACTGTGTATTGAGAAGGAGAGGCATATTGCAGTCGGAATAAAAACTAGCAACTTCAAGCCGTTCGCCGATCTAACCTACAGTGTTTTCGCCAAAGCAAACAATGGACGATAATTGGAATCAAAAACGAACATCAAATAAGATAAGGCTAAGAATCTTAGAAGAAAAAGCGAATATCTACACTATATTTGCCAGCATATATTGCTACCACGTCGGGCAATGATAGGATGTTTCTCAGCTATGCGGCACGCGTAACACGAACATTCTGGAAAGA
>OMLO01002114.1_pt1 | contig 15791 bp, 16 predicted proteins | sample 1674811 | NCBI WGS metagenome assembly OMLO01 (sample SAMN06265003, study PRJEB25207) | coral metagenome | isolation source: Coral host | place: Mexico:La Bocana,Puerto Morelos, Mexico | collected 2008-11-13 | reverse complement strand
TACGTTCCACTTAATTGTGTTTCTTCTTAACCAATACTTCTGTTCCACTCATCATGTTTTTAGACCTAACACTTATGTGCCACTGAGAAAATCATGCATCTTTTCCTTATTTCTACCTAAGAATCTATACATATCCAACAATATCCACCACACTCCGTTTGACCCCTTTCACCCCTTGTTCACCTCGATGCAAAGGGCAAGATTTCCAAGAGATGTGACAGCAGAAAGACGTCACGTTGACGGACTGCCATAGAACCACTCCTCTTTGTGGTAGGGTCTGTTGAAGCTTTGGAAGAAAGGGTGGGATGAGATGTGGAAGGGAAGGTTGGTTAGGGGAAAATTGACAGGGAGGTTGGCGGATGAGAAGTGGAAGGTTGATTTTAACAATGAGTTGCAGTAACCCCCGAAATTTAACACACATATCTCATCCCTCCACAGGTTTACATCTTCTCATCTATTATATTGTAGTCATCCTCAACGTCATAAGATTTTCAGGGATATCTCACCTGTTCTAAGCCTTGCCTGCAACTCAAGAAACGGACGTTTATTTCAGTATTTCAACCAATATGATATTGTTCTTCAAATACTTTTCTGGAATATTCAAATTCTTTGCTAACTACCATTCAAACCCGGTTAATAACAGGGTTTTAATGGTAGTTTCCTACCTGTTTCTACTTGCGTATCTTCATTCCCAAAATGTCATCGTCACCTCGGTTTTTGTTACAAAAACGCCGTCCTCTTCGTCAGTTGCAAGGCTTCACTCATGCGAGCCTTGGTGGTTAACCAACCAACGTACCCCTTCCCAGTAGCAGTCACCAGGATTTTTACATCTTTAGTAGGGGTCCTTTAGTAGGGGTTCCTGGTGCACTATGAACCTTTTTGCCACTGTAATTCTTAAACCTGAATTTGAGGGTATTTAGTCAGAGGTATAAACATCAAACAACACTGGCACGAACCATTTTTTCGCACACCTTCTCTTTTCCATTGTGCTGACACGCATGCCAGCTCTTACTTGGAAGATCCGCTGCGGAATGGAACCTGCAGTTTGCTGTTGCTGGTGGTGCGAGTGAGGTGGTGGTGCATACCTGGAAAACCAAGTCGCCATAAGATCCTGGATACTGAAAACAGTCGCCTTAAATTACTTATGTTCTTCAAAGGTCGCCCAAAGCTACTTTTCTTTCCCACAGTCTCCATCACCAACACGCGCATAACGATATGAGATACCGTTCACAAACTTTCAAGTGGAGTTTCCTTGAACTCACGGTTCTGCTTTTCATAGCTATCTTTCCAATAAAGTCTTCATCAAGCTGGCAACTCCATGCCAAAGGGCTGATGCTGGGTACTTTTCTCTCAGCATCAGCTTGCAAAGAGTACCGCAGTTCAGCAACAAGATGAAACTTCGGTTGAAATTTGAATCGAATGAGCTCCATGGAAAAAGAAATTTCAGCACACCGTGAGAAGTTTCGTAACAAATCGCCAACTGAGCGAATGATGAATGCACGTTGGCGGTCTGTTAGCCAAAGACCTGCTCGGTATAGCGTCCCCAAAAATTGATTCGATGCCCTTAATGCACGGTGAATGCAAGTGATGTACTCGATATGCTCATGCTCTGGATGTGATTCTACCATGTTCTGAAACTTTGCTTCCAGAAATGAGCACAAGGTACGGGTGTCATCGCCCTTAAACCAATTCCTTAGATTCTTTCTGCGGGTAAACAAAGTGCCTGCACATGTGCAAAACTGAAAAAACCGTGAGACTTCCAAAACTGACAAGATCCGGAAAGCCCGGCTCAGCTATCTTCAGTGATTGCTCAAAAAATGGAGAATTAATGCACTTATATCTTTGGAGGGCAGATATCACCAGTTCATGGGCAATCAATGTCTTCTGTGGTGCAAGACTGAACAGGCTGCTTGCACCCTACAAAATACCATGATGTCCAAGTTTCACTGAGGGATAGCTCCATGAGTTTGTGAACCCCAGCAATGTTCTTGTCAAATCATTCATGTGTAGTTGCAAGCTGTTTGCCTTAGCGTACTGGGTGGCCTCCTCATAGATGATTGGTAAGCCTTTGGCGACTGAATCAGCCACAATTTCCAAGTCACACAGGCTCACCTTGTAGCGTCTGACAAGGTTTCGTCGAAAGTCTAGAGCTATAAAGGATTATTTTGTGTGGGGTTTTCTGGAAAATTGTACAGGAAACACCATATAGCCTGGGAATCCCAAAGGTTATTCCGCTTCATAAAGTTGGGGTAAAGCTTTTGGGGGATGTATGGCTTGGGGATTCCCACGGCATATACAAAAGACATGGACAATATATTAACCAAGAAGCAATGGCGTTGGCAACCAAGTCACCAACAAGGCCTTTGTGAAGATTGTGAAAAACATCTGGTTTAAAGAAACGCGCTTTCCCACCAGGGCCACTAGGCTGTGGCAAAATTGACGTCAGTGGCCCACCACCAGGAATGTGAAAGGGTTCGCTTGGGTTCTCGTGCATAGCTTGCATGGATTTAAAATCCCATAAATGCCAGGGAAACCCATCTTGCCCTGCTTTGCAAAGATGACAAATACCAGGGGAACTTTTGTTAGAGTCACGAAGGTGGTGACGGCACAGCCGCCCCATTTTCGTTAATGCTGGCCAATCCCCCTTCATTGCTAAACATGCAAAATATATTTGACGCCTTTCTCCTCGAATCAAGACGTCGATGGGGTTCTCAAAACAATGCTTCAATTCGTGGGCCAAGTGATAAACCAATGAACGTAGTCGGCCAGACTTTTTACCACCATAAAGTTTGGATGCCATGGTTGTGTAGAGAAACCTTGTGGCAAGGCTTTGCCCGATAAAATTAAGTCCAGCACCACCCCGGGAACTCCCAGAACCAATGAGCGGTTGAATGTTCATGATCATAATTCCACGTTTCTTTTGGGAGGTTCCCTCGTCAGCGTGGCATAAGGTTGGTACCACATTTGCCAAGTTGTTAGCATGCACCTCAAACACTGGATGTGTAGGCTCAATGGCCCGGTATCGCTCCCAGAAGGATTGAAGGGGAACATCATTTGGGACCATCAAATGCATCTTATCATTGTCAGACAAGCATTTGCAAATATCGCGGAAAGAAAGCACAGGATGTTTCCATGAAAGCCCTTTGACGTCCACCCATGTAATGGGAACTTTTGCAGCCAGCCCATATTCTTCCAGTTTAGGAAAAAGGCGAGCAGCATGCCCAGTATCGCTTAATCTCGACAAGTCCGCTAGGAAACTGTTTGATTTGAGTTTGCCCTTCAACTTTGCGTCCCCCAACTCAGAATAGATAGAGGCAGCAATGCCACACACATCTGCTTCCGAAGCCTAGGCTACTAGGGGTGGCGTCAAAAGTTATAGTATGATATTGATTTTTTACATATATGGCGACTTGGTTTTCCAGGTAAAGTTAAAAACTCCCCAAGGTATAGAAACCAAAAAACACTTTGGCTCAATCCAGCAAAACACCCCTTTCGCCAAAGTCCCAGCGAGCATGTGTGCAATGGAGCCGGCTGGCTTTGCACCAACACGCCTCGTGCCCTTGACTTGAAGGGCATTGTCAGTGGTCCTGGTTTTAGTACCTGCGGTGGGCACAAACATGGAAATTTGTTATCGTTGTTTGTAGTGTGGTGGCTGTTCTTGTACGGCAACTGACATGTTGAAGTTTAATCACTTAGGGATGGCAGGTTTCTTTTTCACCCCGTGTGGCATCAGAGTCTGGATCTATAGAAAAACTTGTTGGCAATCCAACAAGCACCGTAGGAACATGGCAGTCACTTGTAGACTTCACTTCGGGTGGCCAACCAAAACTAGAAGAAAACCAAAAGCATCCCAAAACAATGATTTGTTTTTTTCTAGAGTTTGACTTAGACTTAAACAAGTCGCCGCTGCTAAGGCTACCCTAAAGCGATTTTATGCATGCTTTGCATGGCATCCCTGGCACCAAACCTGCATATATGAACTGACCCACAAGCATTCACCCCACAAATTTGTATCAACTTATTTCTGGTAACAAGAGTGTATGAAGAAAACATGTTTTGAAACCAAGAGGGTCAGATCACAATACATCACATCGTACTTTACTTTGCAGCCTTCCCCTTGCCTTTACGGGATTTAGCCTTTGGCTTGGCCGAACTAGACTTTGCTGCTGGGGTTTTAGTTTTTTTTGGTGGAGCCGGTGGAGCTTCAGGAACCGCACCCGGGCCCTTCACCTTCTTCAGAATGGTCCTGGGATGTAGTGGTTCAAAAGATATATCGGGATACTTGGGCGGTCAGAAATGTTGAACTGGAAGAATGACATGTGAAAGGGAAATTCAAGGTTGAAATGAATCATGATGCGTCATGGAGTTTTACGCGTTTGGGTTTTGATACTCACAAGGGTTTTCAGCTCACACGTTCCCCCCGGGTCTTTTTGACTTTGTTTGTCTCCATGGTTGCTTTGCTGCACCTAGGCAGTGGCTGAGGGCAATACATGGGCAATGGCCAGATCAAGATTGGAAACTTGGCAAATAAAGAGTTGATGTGGGTAGAACGAACTAAGATTCGAACAGCATTTCAACATCACGGTACTTCCTCTTCAGAAGCGAAGATTTCCTAAGATATAGCCATTTGTTTCTTCAAATCGGAGGTCCAATTAAGATAAAGATCTTCCTTACAAAGGAGTGCATACAAGAATCTCGGCGGCGAGTTGTTGATCAGCATCATACTCCGCTTTGATGGCGGCTATGTCATCATGAAACTGCATGAGGTCCTTACGATAACCTTCCACCTTTGTAACACACCTTAGCTGGAGTTAAAAGGATCCAATGATGATTGCAATTTTTTGGCGCCTATTGGTGCGAAAACAATTTTATATAGAAAAGGGACTCTTTGGCGTTAGCCGCATCAAGCTTGGGAAGAAGATCTGCCAACTTGGAGTCCATCTTCAGGATTTGGCTCAATGTCTCATCAACGGTTTCAATCTCCTTTCAAGTTTGGTTCATGGTATCATATCCCCTTTGAAACCTCATAACATAAATTAGTCAACATGTCTTAGAACAACTATTATTCTCCTCTTCGCAGGGTTCCTCCTTTAAAGCTGCAGGCTTTTTTCGCTTGCCCGGTTTTTGGGGTTCCTCAAGCTCAGGTTCAGAGGCTGAAATTTCACTGGGGTTTTCCTGCTCATCAACCCCCTCATCATCCTCACCACTCCCTTCACCACCAGACATTTCCATAGTAGGCCCAGCACCATCCACTCCCGACATCAAAGACGTCGGGACGTCTTGGGATTCACCTGAGAAATTTTGTTGAGCAGACTCGGAAAGTTCATCAGTGAAACTTACCAGGGTGGATATCTCAATGTAATACTCCAAAACCTTCCTCTCGTACTTGTCACGCCTGGGCCAACACCAGTAAATTTTATTTGAAGGTTGTGTTTGGTCCATTTAAATCATGAAGTTGCGAAACATTCCCAACATGTTTATATCATGAAGTTGTTAAACCCAAGAACATCTATAGATATATGAGCTTATGCTATTCTATACTGTTTGCCTTTTATGTGCACATCTAACTCAGCATGTAACAAGCTGCAGCCTGACGTGAGTTGCTTTCCGGGACTGGTGAGAGCAATACGCCTTCATAGCTTTGATGCGGTTCCTCAGACCATTGGATGGCATAATATGAGTTCTGATATTACGTTGTTGAAGCTTCAAACCATTTGATATACTTCAAACCTCCAGGATCCGAATTTAGAAAGGCAAGTGACGGGGAAAGTTTGAGATCATCTTTCATGGCCGTTTCCGAATACCAACCTGCTTGGATATCCACCTTCTTTCCACGGGATCGCTTCACTGTATATTCTGCCCGGGCTGTGAATGATTCCTTGGCTATAGCAAAGCTTTCATGTTGATATAATATATTGTAAACTCGGGCAACAACAATAATATGACCGAAAAAAGACTGTCACAGCTGAAAAAATACTATAACATATAAAAGCCTCCACATTGCCGTTGCATTTGATCCACAAATTCACTAACTCCCTCCTCCCAGACCCAGCACCCAGGAATTTCTCTGCCAGTTCCTTCGACACCTTGCGCTTGCCAGTCTTAATGCTGGGAGTGCAAAGGCGCCTGATTGCTTGGGTGGCGGCGCTGAGTGACAAGGATTTGCACGGTCTGAAAGCATCCTTCTTGGGCTTTTTCACCTTTGGCTTGAGGTCCTGCTTTGTCACAAGTGGACGTGTAAAAAACAAAAACTGGAATGAAGTACTTAAGATGTAATATATATAAATATATATATATAAAATTTATATATATATATATATAAATATAAAATATTTCCCTTACAAACGGCCACCTTCACCCATCCTGCCGTGCCGCAGGTGCTGGTTTTGCGCTCTGGGAGGCGAGGCCTGCCTGGGCTTGTCAGCGCTGTTTGGGTCACTGTATAGTTGGAAGGGCAAGATGCATGATAAATGCAGGAAAGATACATGAGGTGGATTGGCAGGAAGTGGCACATCGTTTGGCAAATCCTGCAATGAGTTGCGGATTATACATATATTATATGTCCAGTAAAGATAATTATCTTGTGATAATTTGACAAATATTTTTATTGGATGAAATCCTATATACATATCAATCTTGGACTTCTCATCATAAAGCGTGTTGGTGAAACGCATTTTCTTTCTTGAAAAACCGAAGAACACCGCATGCTTTGAAAATCCAACCGCAAAGGGTCCTTTTGGGTCTTAAGACTCAAAGCTAGAGCTTTGGCAAGCATGTCATCATCCAAATCATCATTCTCATCGTTGACATCCGGCGAATCCTTGGATCCAAAGATTTGTCTAAGACAGAAGAAGTTTATTATTGGATGAGATCTATACAACTTTATTTTTGAATCCCCCCACCAAAACCCTCTATGGGATGAAACATGGTACTGCGGGTTCAAGAAGGACACCATCAATAAAACTGATAATGGCAGTTTCGAATCAAAACTAAAGAAACCAGGGTACGGCCTCAGTGGCTGTTGGGCTTTCACCACAAGCATCCTCAGGCTGCTCATCTTCTTGATCACCAGATTCCTGGGGCAAAGGCTGGAAGTGGTTGAATTTTGTCTTTCGGAACATTATATTATAGAAGTATCACACACACACACAAGCATGTTGATTGTTGCTTTATGACTTTTGGGGCTGAGCTTCCGTAGGCATGGTGTAGACATCTTCCATACCATCAACATATTCTGGTTCATGAAGAGTGGGGGTTAAGGCCAGCGTTTCTTGGGAAAAGATCTCGCCATTGCCCCATCCATCCCGTGGTATGGCAGGGGGAGGTGTTCCATTTTCCAACTCATCCATAACATTTCTCAATGGGGTAGCAATTTTTTGTATGTCCTGGTTTTGGGCACTCCTATCAGCATGGACCTTATCGAAGTCTGCGGACAAAGCACGAACTGTTGTTTCTGGGCTAGGCTCTTCAGGGGAAACTGCAGGCATACCAGAAGACTTTTTAGGGGTGACTTCCTGGGCAACCCCCTCCAAAACTCCATCACATTCATCTTTAGCCTTTTGAAGCTGGATTGCTTCTTCATCTGCCTTTTCAAGAAGGGCCTCGAGCCGGGCTCTTTGCTCTCGAGCTACCTTAGACGTGGCCAGATGATATATTGATGGAAAAAATCCTGCGCCACTTTGGGTACCCGAAAAGTTCTTAAAACTGAGAGCAGGATTTTTTCCATCAACAGTATTTAAATAAATGATCACGTAACCTTCAGATTTTTAAGTTAGAGGTGAGATACCCGGAGTTCTTCATCGATATCACGAGCTTCAACTTTTGCACCCTCCATTTGCTTCTGAAGGTAGGAAATCCCCCGGTCCAAAGTGGTGCAACTGTGCAACGACATGGACTTAATCCCAGAAACAGATCGTTTGAGCAGGCTGCGAAAACATCAAATTTGTCAAAAAAAATGCATCTACCAAATGTACGGAAAAATACGCCACTTTTTCACCAAAATCTCACCACTGTATCACATTTGTACGGGTTTCAGATTTTGACAAATTATTGAAAAAAACAAATTTCATCATGCGAATGCGAAAACGAAATGCGTTTGTATCACGTTTGTATCACTTTTGTATCACTTTTGTATCACTTTGTTTCACGTTCGTATCAGTTTCGTGGATAAATGTAAACCTCTCGAATTGTTCGAACTGCTTTTTTCATAGCCCATGCGAGATATATGGCATCTAAATACCCAAGCGTTGATCCACAATATCCAACACCTCTGGAAGGATATGTGCGCTCAACTTTTTGTTGCGGCGAAGGTAACTAAGAACTTCATCCATCCGGGCATCCTGCCAGGCATCAGTATCCTTCAGGATATACTCCAACAAGGCATCTTTGTTGATCTCTTTCGGGAGGGGAGCCTGGTGCGGTGATATCAGGAAAGGTTGAGGAGCCTTCCAAAATCAAAGACACGGAAAGATAAAGGGAAACACTGGGAAGCCCATATGATGGGGGGGCCCATTGTCAATTCTGAACATGACCGATCCAATCAATAGGACTTGGAAGATAGAGTTGACTGATCCTTTTTTTCTGAAAAAAAAAACGTGCATGTGGTCTATCGGATCGAACCTGTCAAATGGGAAGATTCGGGAGCCATGTTGGAAACATTAATGGGAAAGATTTGGAAGACTTAGAACCCTGGAAGTCAAAGTACTGTAAATCAAATTGCTAAGTTTCCAGAAGCCTCCATTCTAAGGGGTGCTCGAAAAGTCCTTCGACATGTCTAAAAAACACTTTTCAAGCACCCCATCTTTTATCGAAATATAATCAAACAATATGGTTTAGTTATCTATTATTTCGATAAAAAGTACGGTGCTCGAAAAGTGTTTTTTTGACTTTTGATATTGTTGGATTCACCCAGTTGACTTTAAGGACCCCAAAGGTTTGATATACTTATAGTCAACATGCAAATACCCCACCTTGAAAGTTTGGCGTTTTTCTTGATTGTCCTTTTGGAGCTCTTGGAAAAGCTGGAGATATCGCAATCCGAATCCAAGAGGATATCTCCTTAATGGTTGAATGGTTTGTTGTTCTTAGCACAATTCACTTCAAAATCTTCGCCAATGCCCAGGATACAAATATATATATATATATTATATATTTGTCTTTATAGATGAATATATATATATACATATATATATATGTTACATGTTTGATCGCTTTTTTCCAAAAGAAGATGCAACCAAGAATCGCCGAAGCTTTCAAAGCTTTGGAATTCCCCGCAAAGCGGGCTTTTCCATCCCGGTTCTTGTACCGCTTTACCAGGTTCGAGGGTGCCATTTTGTTTCGTTTCAATTTCCCCGTTTTGAATTTGGCAACACTCTTCGAATTGGACCACATGCTGCTCCTCTTGGAGCTTTTGTGGCCATACAATTTCATCCAAAAATCCATTCTCCATACCTTAGACTTGAAAAAATCACACACCCAGATATCTCATACATGAATGGTTACGATATAGTTGTATCCCTCTTATAAGTTTGAATAAGATAACCTTGGTATATGCATCTTCGAATGTATACAGCCATATGGTAAGTCCAGGCGCACGAATGATCTTGAGAATCTGCTGCATCCGGCGGTGTCTCATAATGAGGGAAGAGGAAGGCTGTTCAAGGGTAAAGGTTCCTTCTTGCCCCAAAAGTAACCATATGGCCAATGCCATCCTCAGGGATTCCAAAACCGATGAAGATGGGGAACATAATTTTGATATAATTTAATTTGGAACAAATTGAAAAACATTGCGCCCAGGATTTCAAAACAAACCCATCGGAAGTCCTTGCTGTTATGCAGTTACCGTCCGCTACAGCTTTGCACGATTCATTTCCCATTGGAGCTAGGTAGGTCCGTTCAGTGGACCCTCGACTCACAACCACCCATGAACCACAAGGAACTCCGAAGTGGACAACCATACGCTTGCAGCCCCGTAGAATGACGAGCAATAAAAGCCTAAGATCCGGTGGGTGTAATTATATCGTGTATATAATGATTCTGTGATTTGGGTTGAAGTAAAGTTGTTGTACACATGCTCTGTAAAAACTTTGGCATCATATTGTTGTACTTTATATGCCGCTAAGAAACACAAACCCAGCTGGTTTCAACAAATCTAGGGGAATAGTTGAAGTAACATCTGGAGAAAGACCTCGTTGAAGAAGATACGGATCCCAATCCAAAACATCGAGAGAGGCCACCCTAAGATCTCTTCCGAATCGGAGGCAGCGGCTTAAGACACCATCTCCGCTGCAGACTTCTGCTGCATCCCACGCCTTGCGGAATGTGACTGTGGCAGCAGTGAAGTTGGAAAAACTGCTGGTGCTTGGGAGCTGATTGACCCACGCATGTTTCGATGGACAATTATAAAGACAAAACTTAATTGTTGCTAGGATGGGTCCATGTTGGCCAGGCCTTATTACTCCATTATAGTTTGAATACACCCCATGCGCCTCCGAAAAATCGATCCCTTCAGTTTGCAGCAGCAAAAGAACTACCAAGACCAATGCCTCGGATATGGAACTTGAATTTGAAATTGAGCATTCGGGACCATGTGGGACACATGAGGTATAGTCGAACATGTCAATTGGTTTACTTGCAGTTTAGTCACTCCGGGGGCATTCACACGTAGAAGGCGGGAAAGAAAACCCCGCTGTCGCCCTTCTAAATCCATGGCTCCAAGATTGTTGATCTATAAGCCTCAACTTAGTCCACTCTAGTGATCCCAGTAAACAGCTGCAATTTGTGAGGTGGTGCTCGTCGGTGAGAATTTCTTGTATATCTTTATGTGGAATGCATGATCATTTCTCTAAGATTTTCTAAGGCTATAGAACGGTGATATCAAAACGGTGACCATGAGCGATCCACAATTCCTTGTCCCACCCTCAAGTTTAAATTTGCCAGCCCTGCTGACAAGTAAACCACCCGTGCAAAGGGGGAAGCGTACGGTGCCGAAGCCTCCACAAGGAACTCATGCATCCACTAAGACCTGCAAGGATGTCAGCGAAGCAAGGTCGATCGAGATGTAAAAAAAATGTATTTGGAAAAATCATATATGTGCAAGCATGCTCCCACTTCCATATACAAGGATATCGATCTGAAAAAAATCTGTAATATTGCAATCTAATTATAGATGATATATCTATAATGATGCCATATTGATTTATTTGACGAGGTGATTGTTTTTCAGAAAACCCCAGGCCAGCCATCCCTCACAGATCCGAAATCCAAATGATCAGTTTTCCGACGCTGTGATGACTCGAGATCTACCACAAACTGGGGAGGGGTATCTATGTTGAGAAAGTTCCCCCACTATCCTACTCACAGATTCCTCTACTCCCTTGTTGCGGTCAGTCTCCAACTGTGCCACCAAACCCCCTACAATATATATAGGCATGATTCAACCAGCTCTCCAACAATGCCATGAAACACGACAAGAACATCTGAGAAAAGTAAAACCCACTAGATGAAATTATCAACCTTAACGGTTCATGGTTCTTGAAGTTGTGTGAATGAAATATATATATATATATCATTAAAAAAACTTAAGGCGGCAAGATAGAGTTGGAACTGGAAGAAACACCAAAAATCGCAGCAACAACTTAAGGTCATCGACTCAAGCTTTGCTTCGTCGTGGACCCCTAGGACGGAACCCTGGGGCTTTGCATGTGGTACATCCAAGGGCCGCCCATCGGCATCGACTGCACCCATAAGATTGGGGAATCTCATTGTCCTTTACATCATCCCCCTTTTTGGGGGGCTGGGACTTCTTTTTTCTGGATGAAGGTTTATTGCCACCATGTTTCTTGGGTGACTCACCGGTACCAGAAGACTTCTTTCCGATAGATTTCTTAGTCTTATTGGTCTTATTCTTGGAACCCTTGGTACGACCACGCTTTCCCTTCCGCTCTCGGCGAATGGTAGCTCGGAAACTTGCTTGGGCAGCCGGGGTCAGTCCATCCTCACAGGGAGTTTAGCGAACCCTTAAAGATAAACTGGCAAATCCATCATGTAAACTTTCAAAAGATTTGGACAAACCCCTGTAAACCACCAACCTTTGTGGGCACCGGATCTTCGACCACAGCGACATCATTCTGATCCACATGTTGATCCAAAATATCCATGGGCATTGTGTCCACCTAAGCAGGGGCCCGATCAAACATGTACTGTTGAATATACTGTTGATGGAAGAAATCCTGCGCCGGATGAATTCTGGATCAGAACCCATTGTTATAGATATACAGGCATAGCACTGGCCAAGGTTTTCTTCCATCAACAGTACTCTGAAGGGATCGATGTTAGCTTGGGGGGGCATGTTGAACGATTTTTTTTCCAAATCCGATTTGCAAAGGATCGAATTTTGCTAGCAAAAGGCTGTAAATTAACACTATAACATTTTGTGAAACCCAATCCTCATCAACGTTGACTTGCTTTGTGGCATCCTGACGGATAGGGCTGTCTTCGATCAGGATCAGTCCCAGGCTGTGACCTCAAACAGCTTTGGTGGGAAGCAAAATCATACAATGCATTTATATTTGGGTAAAAGAAATGCTTTATCTTTAACCATTGCAAGACCCATAGCCCAAAACCCAATGAAAAAAATCATCCATGGAAAATTGGACTCCGATTAGGAGTAAAGTATTGTGATGATAATATCGTGTTTCAAGTCCAATTTTCCATGAAGAACAAACGAAGAAGATCATGGTACTCGGCTTTGTAGGTAACCTTGCTTCCATCTCAGCAATTTCACTTTGAAGACGGTGAAGTTGCTTACGCTTGCCAGTCATACCGGAAGAGCTTGAGATTGGGTTCTCTTTCGGATTTGATCCTTCTGTTGTCTCAACATGTGACTTCCTAGACTTGGATTTCTTCGACTCTTGGTCGCCCTTGCCCATGGTGGGATCAGAGCTTCTGGAGGTTTCCCCTTTACGTTTCCTGGTAAGCTTCGGGCTGAACAAAAGAGTGGGATCTTTTTCAGGGTTCTCTTCAGGGACCTCTTCAGCAGCTTCTATCTCAAGTTTAGTACCATCAGGAGTGCTAACCTCGGCATCATCCCAAAGATCCTCAACATCATCCCATCGTTGGAAGGTCCCACTCTTACCCCTCAATCTTTCAGTGGGAACATAATCATCACGAAGGGCTTCAATCTTCGAGAAAAGCTCCACCACACGATGATCCTAAATTTGCCCAAAAACAAAGAAGTGATCATCACCCAAAAAAAGTCTAAATTTTAAGGTGTGAACAAAAATCCTGAAGGCATCGTATTCAAAGGACATATTTTCAACGGGGCTTAAGTAAAACCAGGCAAAACCAAGAGACACGGGGGACTTGCTTGCGACGCTTGCAATCCGCTTGTCTCCGGCAAGCGAAACGAAGCATTCGGCGTAGAGTCCAGGCATCAAGATAACTCTGCCGACGATCATCCGGCTGGAAACACAAGAGTTTGTATAGCCCATTGACCTATAGCTATGAGCAAACTGTTTGGGTGTACAACAAAAAATTCACCACGGGTACACCCACAAACATCATTGAAATTAAGGAACTTATTACAGCCCAAAACTATCCAAAACTTTTCAATCCATATATTCAAGGCGCTCTCTTCGTGAGCTCTGGAATCATTTGCATCCCCAAACCATAGTGATTAAGAAGAACGGAAAGGATTGGAGCGTTCCACTCAAGGCTGCTGGTGCCAATCAACTGATCACCATCCGCCGTTGTTTGCTCTCGTAACCATGGTTTGCCCTTACGGATACGACTTCTCACAATTGAAAGCTGCTCCAATTGCCGGGCTAGTTGAGACGGCATTGGTGGAAAAGCACCGATGGTTGATGAACCCTAAATCCCTGAACCAAAATGCCTATACCGGCAATTGATGGCAAATGGCTTTACTTTGATGCGTTGGCGTTCTTTTTTGGGGCTCCCATTGACCAATACCCCGCCTCATCGCAGGACATGGCCAACACTTGAAGGCAAAGTCGCCAAGCGTGCTCCTTGCTCGCAACAGTACCCGGGTTGGAACGTTGCTGAAGTAGTGGCCAACGAGCATCCAAACATGAAGATGAACAGTGCTAAATCTATAGATGAGAGAAATTGACTCTTTACCATGGACAGGATCCTTTGGCATCAATGACAAATTGAGCCGAGTTTTGCGTTTTGTGAGGGTAATCTTTGAAGTCACGGTGCCTGAACACCCATCATGATTTGCACCAATCAGTGGGTCATGGAAGCAAATTATTTCAAATTAATTGTGATGGGGGTGTTGAATGGCACGTTTTGATACATTTTGGCCCTTATACCGTTATACCCAGCTCCTCCCCAGCTATCCCACATTCTGTCCTCGACTTTCCGCCCCCAGGCTCAATGGTGTCCATGATCGAAGCGGGGCAGGTGTATGTTTCACAAAGGGTTCAATATTATATGGAATGATGGGATGCATCTAAATCAATTTTGCATATTTCTATACTTGGAAAATTCATGTAATATAAGTTCCATATCATATCCTAGATGGGGGGACGTCCTATATCATCTGAAACTGACATATATGTACTTGAAAAACACAAGCAAAATTGGCCCCTCACCAATGGGTATACAGCTTTCTTGACTCAATCAAATCTATAGGAACAGCAGTGCTGCATGGAAAACCATGACAGATCGAGTGAGCCAGTGAGCCATTGGAGGCATGAAAAAGCTCCAAACCTTTGGAAAGCCAAAGTGTCCACAAATTTTGGCAGTGCCCTAGTAGTCGCCGTAATATACCTTAAGACGCCTAGGTTTTTTTAGTCGCCAAATTTTTTTGGACACTTCGGCGTTCCAGGTATGTATTTTGAAGCTACCTTAACAACCCGAAACCCAACCATCATGTGTATTTTTTACATCTAGCTGAACAAACCGAAAACCAAAAAAATATCATACTCTTACAAACTATATCATAACTTGACCAGTGACTGGCTGGGGGGTTCCAAAGAGGGGCTCTGTTGATCGCTCTCTTTTCCTATCATTGGATACTCGTGGGGCAGAATGTTGTATGGCTTGCCGCCCCCAAAGCATGGCTTGGCACATGACATGTCTCATATTAACCATGGATATAAAACCAAGGCATAGGAATTTGTGCCATCGGATTTCCAGTTGCTTCAGTTGTTGTATAATCTATAATCCTAAAAGCAGAAAGAGATGAAAGAGAAAGGTGGTCAATAATTTCATCTTGGAGAAACAGAATGCCCTGTATAATTGCTTCTTGAAAGGAGAAAAGTGGTCAATAATGCTCCACCTCCCAGTCAAAGTGTTAAGTCAAGGTTAAGCTGGGGATCTCCAAGCCTAAAAATACTGATGAAAGCCTGGTGGTCACTTGGCATTCTGGGTGGGGTTCCGCAACCCCAAACCACAATCATGTAGTTTACTTAACAAGTTAAGATTCTATGATATTCAATATTATCATATCTTAGCTCAACAACAACGTCATCACTTCAAGTCACTCAACCAACAAAAAAAAGATCCATCCCAGTGATATCCATTTCTCCCCACGAAAAAACCACGTGGTGCTTGTTCCCCACGCCTCGTTATCACCGCGGCGCCGTCAAGACGGGTCTCTGCCGTTCGCCCGGGGAGGCGCTACGGGATCCGGCAGCGCGTAAGGGTTCCAGGTATTGGAATTTCATCAAACCTCATGGTGGATGAGAGGAAACTCCATGATGGGATGGCAACCTTGCTGAGTTGATTCTGAGTAGAGCTTTATTTTCATTGAATAACAATTTCAGGGT
>OMLO01002113.1_pt1 | contig 15793 bp, 3 predicted proteins | sample 1674811 | NCBI WGS metagenome assembly OMLO01 (sample SAMN06265003, study PRJEB25207) | coral metagenome | isolation source: Coral host | place: Mexico:La Bocana,Puerto Morelos, Mexico | collected 2008-11-13 | reverse complement strand
TTAATATAACACTTACTTTTCAACCAAACTTCTGGAATTTTTGGTTAAAAGGAAATCACCCTAAGATTGATAATCACCCTACCTCTTGCACTTGTTTTATAAAGTTAGTAACTTCATCTTTCAAAGCCTTGTGCACTTTTTGTGATCCTTTTTCATCCCAGTTACAGACTTTATGGACATCCCTGTTTTAAATAAAATTAAAATATCAAGTGAAATAAATGGAAAGACATGCACATTCCACACAGGGATTGAGAAAAATACCAGGAACAAGTAATTTTTTCTGCTGGGCAAGCAACTTTTCATTCTCACTTTCCCTATTGAGTAAAGGCATCTGCCAACTAAGTTAAAATACCAATCTAAGACACTTCATTTTATTAAGGACTGGGCACTGGGCAAATGGACCTGAATGAGGATGATTTTAGCCACCTGTTTTGACAAACTCTTGAAAAGTTTCTCTTATAACAAAGTTCAGTTTAAGAGTGGTGCATTAGATTAACCCTTGATAATGAGATTCATAAAGTACCGTTCCTCAATATTTTTTCCTCTTTCCAGCCCTACAGGAAATATTTTACACAGCTACTCAATATATTTTCCTTTTTCTACCATTTTACTCCATATTTTTATCATCTCATGTATCTGAATTAGATTTTTAGGGGGATTAGTACAACCTTCCCCTCACACCTTCAATATTCTGACTGTAATGCTTCACCCCTTGAGCTGTTGGTTTTCACTGGGAATTACTGGGATTGACTTTGATGGAAGCTACATGTACTTAAATCGAATAAGCTGGCAGAACAGCTGTACAGTTTGTGGACCTCAATAATGAGATCACAGGATCTGAGCTGAACTATATTGTCTGTATTACACCTATGATCTTCAGTGCTAAACTGTGACTACATAGCTCCCTGAATTAGCAGTTTGTTTTTTGTATATTAACCAAAATTGAAAATCTACAAATTACATCAACTGTTCAAATAACTCTTCAAGACAAAAGAAAACAAATGAGAGCAAGCGAGTTGTTATCGTTATGGGCAAATCCCATTACAAAAATTTGAATTAGACTTTACCTTTTTGAAATGTTGAACCACTGAATTATATAGCGCCACAAAGCACATAAGCTTAACTTATCTTTAATTTTTTTGGCAATCCAAGACATTCTTCACCTCCAGGTAATTCTCATACATTCATTATCAAGGTAACTTTACTACAATCTGTTTAATACTGAGAGATCAGTCCTTTGAAATACTTGAAATACGGATCCTGTTTTGAAGTAATATGCAACCTAATTGTACTGCAGTGACAACATTCTTATTATGAAGATCGATCGCGCATGCATCGCTCTCAAACCATGGCTACTTACCAGAAAAGATTCTGCCATTCTTGAGTGGTAACGGCTTGTTGTTTTAAAAGTTTGTTAACTGTAGGTTTGAGCTCATGCCATTTGTCCTCAAACTGCACTCCAGGTTTTTTGGAATTCAACAGTAAAGAGGACATTTTCAGACATCTTTCTTTCCACTTTTTCGTGACAGATTTTCATACGTTTTGAAAGCTTACCGCTGAACAGTGTGCTTCACGTTGCAGGAGAGTGAAGTTGAAAGTAATCGACAATGGGGGAACTAACGTTTTCTCACTTTCGAACAAATTAAGGGTACAAAGAATAAAGAAAAGGCTTTATTGAGCAGCAGTCCAGTTAGTTGTTCAGTTTCCAATATCCTTGATGAACCAGAGAAAAGCCGCTTCTCGAAACTGGCTGTGTGCGTCTAGAGTTTTTTTTATTTTTTTCCCTTTTTCGGATCGGAGAAAGATACCCCCGATCCCCCTATGAGAACGGACCTGTTGCCCACAATAATATAGCGCCATCGGTGTTCCCTTTTGGGCTCTCTTATCTCAAAATTCCTGACAATTCGTTAGTTGGGGTACAGCGCGACGAAAAGTCAGAGAGAGGAGCATGGTGCGAGGAGCGAACGTCTTTCGCGCTGTCATTTTTCCGCGTTGCGCCCCATCCAACTGAACGCCTTGAAGAGGCCCTAAAGATTCGCTCCTACGAACTTTCGTCTGGTTTTCATTTCGTATCAGCAAATCGATGGTTGCCGTCTTACAGTGATAAAGATGATCTCACGGAATTTGACTCCCTGGGGCCCTGCCTTGGTAATCTCGATATCAGCTCGACATCTGAAAAAAGACCAATCACGTTCCCAGAGCCGCTTTTCTTTTGACAGGACGAAGTGTCAGTGCCACGAAGGCTCTGGGACTAGCTTGACTGATGCTTCTTGGTCTAGCCTTTCCGGCTTTTCGTAACCCTTGAAGCAAGAAAAAAAACTTGCCGAAGGGAGTTAGCACCGCCGCCGGAAAAGGAGATATGGCATGGAGTTTGTTCCTCGGGTCGAGGTTTTAATTTTTAACTTAAAGCGAAATAAGTCATAACTGGCCATATTCTAGATAGATATAATTCTCAGGATAAATAATTCTTCGGATTACCGTAAAGGCTCTGCGGAATGCCTTGTAATCGGCTTTGACTATATACAACCATAACATTTCATAACAATTTAAATGAAGCCATAACACGATCTAACGGCTCAATCCCACTTAAAATTCCTCCTTATAACAAAAGACGAAGTGCCCTTCATAAGCACGAGTGAAGCGACGAAAAGGTCCAGTGATCGGACAGAGAACGGCAAATGTACAAATGTCACGTTGATGGAGCTTCTTGAGAAATGGTATTTCTGTTCACCAGCTTTGTTCTTTTCCCGTAATCTTTCAGAAGAATTGTCACTGAAGACAAAATGAGGTTAGGTGAGGATGATATTTAAATTATAGTTTACGTTGTCAGTATGTCTTTTCTTTCATTGATATAATATATCGTTTATTTGATGAAAATAAATAAGAAAGAAAGAAAGAAAGAAAGAAAAGAACATTTAAAAAAACAATAAAAATCCATGAAACCAAACTCCATGCCATTCCTTATTTTCAGGCGGGATAATTTCCGGTCCACAACGGGGATCATTCACGGTTCGGGATCATTATCCGGTCTGGGGATCATTTGCGGCAGGGGATCATTTGTGGTCCTGTACAAGTCTCGTCTCGCAGTCGCTTCTGGTACTGTTTATACTAGGGACAAAACAAAAGATGAGAAGCCATGTTATCCCCAGTAACGGTCCCATAGCAAGTACAAAATGGGGCACTCGTGCCAGCGTTCTTCTCGTTTCGACATTGACGAAGTACAAAGGGGTACAGAGTTTTTCAGTCACGCGGCCAGCACACATGCAAATCCGTTTAAACAAAAGAAGGTGTTTACATGAGAAAAGAGTTTAACTCCGGTCTGGTACACCAACATGGCCGGCGTTTAATTGTTTTGGACAGGAGCTCATTACTAGGAGCGTGCAACTACCATACTAAGCCTCTGTCGCGACATTTTTACAGACTGGTCCGATGATTAGTTAAAAATTAAGTTCGGACTTGTAATTGGTCACTGAGGTTCCTGTGGGGGTCTGAATTTGTGGTAAATTGAAGCTAAACATCGGTACGTGAAAAACGCCGTGACAGGAATACGAGGCAATTGCACGCTTTAAGTGGCGGGCTCTTGTTTTGGAACACTAGTATGGTTGTCATGACGTCATCTAAAAACACTCTATAGACTGTGATTGGCCTTCTGTGTATGCTTGGTAACTGGAATTCGCGGGCGTAACGTCTACGACAGCGCGTTGTAGAAAACTTTGGTATACACGGTAATTAAGTGCAAAACAGACTCATACCTTCCTTCATTTTGGAATAGAGGGGAAATCCGAACAACTGGAAAGTATCCTAAATGACTTCTTTCTACGAGTTTTCCTTCTTCTACGAACTCTACAAAGACAATTGTTGCCAAGCTCATCGAAACTGTCTCTATGACAATCAAACAAATGTGCCAATAAAATATAATCAAACGCAGGTAAGGAAGAGCTAAAGTTTATTAAGAAGAGACTATCAATATTCTGTACGAACTTATGTCACTGTAGAGGTATATTAGCGTTCTCAAGGGGACTGTAGTTCTCGGTGAAAACTAGCAACAATTAGGCGTTTCTTTTGGTTCAGAGGGAAACTTCCTAGATAATATAATATGTACACATAACAATTTTAACAAGCGAAGGGGTTTATAGCCTCATTATAAGTTTTTCTTTCGAAAAACATGGATCAAAGAAAAAGCTTTTTTTCTCTTGATCTCAGCAAAACGCCATAAATTAAATTTACACTCTAGGGAACGTTTGTGGTAAACAGGCTGTTTCCACAACGTTGCAAGCAAATGCCTTCGAAAAATGTAACAGCTTTTTGAACTCGAGGTTCCTTTATAAAAACTCTATTCAGAATTCCAAGAGAGGCTTCCGAACTCCAAAGCAAACCCTTAGGATACCGGGGTTTTATAGATTTTCCTACCCTTTTTTCTGACATCCCCTACTGAGAAAGTGAGCGGACCATGCCTGTTCAAATGAATCAATGCCAGAGAAAGAACCCCCTTCCCTGTGCAATGCATGTGTGGGCAATTCATCTTTTAACACTTGATGGCGTTACATGTTATCATACGGTGCCATCCTATGCCGCAAAGGTACTTGGCGGGACCGACTGTTCTGTACCATCTTAACTCTTTTGTGGTCTAGCGACCGTCTATTGTTCATGTTCCGGATACAGAATGTCTTCTCCAACTTCTGGCAAAGCAGTCGATCGTATTCAATTTGCATTCCCGAGTCTCAAGGCTCGATTCGCTCAAGTCCCAATTTGAAAAGAAACTCCTCCTTAGCGTCCTCGGCTTTGCCTCTCTTTCCATCTCTCTTTGATTCAAGTCTTCTTAGCGCTGTGCGATAGCGCGTTTCCATTCGAAAATCTACAGCCCCGTTAGTGGGACTTGATCGATATGAAGTCAATGAAGCGTTGGCCGGCTTCAATTTTGGTGAAGAAGGCGATAGTTTCTCTCTTTCCATTCCTCGTTCAAGTCCTGCCTCCTTCCCTGAAGTTGAAGAGCTTCGTCTTTCGATGGGACTTCGTTTTTGGTTTCGTTTGAGGTTTTCGTCTTTCGTCTCCTTTTCGCATTTAACCTGAACGACTGTTTTACCGTGCATGAAGCCATTTACACGAGCTAAGTCCAGGTTTCGTCGCCTTTCTTCCTCTAGAACACCGTGATGAAACCTTCGGTCGTTTTCAACTGACGAGCAGCGTACCGGAAACACCGAAGCAATATCCCGATGCTGTCCAAACGGCCATAGCGAGTAACGATCTCGAGGTGACGGGATGTGTATTCCGTTTGTTCCGTAAACGTGCGTTACGGCGGCTTCTGGTGCGTTTACCCGTCGCTGATAAATGCCCGGGGGTCCTTTCGAAGAAGGAAACGAGTTTGGATAGTCCGGTGGGAGGTTCATCCTTGGGGCAATACCATAGTGATCAACTGGAAATCCTCTCTCGGGGTAAGGCACATCTTCGTCTAAACGTGCCTTTTTTGGAGGGACATGAAATGCGGAGCCTCCAGGAGAAACTCTCCGGGGATCCCTTAAAAAGGTACGTCCTTGAAAGGAACCGGGGTTTTTCATGTCTTTGTTTTCGTCGCCTTGGCGTTCATGTTGGTTGTTTTCGCTTCTTCTCCTCTGATCCTGTCGCAGCCCTCTGTGATGGCCCGGTGAGGGCTTGTCACGGAAAAGGAGATCATTTATGGCCTCTTGTGTAAACGACTGTTGATCATCTAGAGTCAGATGAAGCTGTATGTCCAACACGTTGCGAAGGGCGCCCTCGTACACATCAGATAAACTGTGAAATAAAACGAAAATGATTTATTTTGATACGAAAAAATTAGATTTTTTTTTCTTTAGTTTTTAAATGTTTCTACTCCCCCCTTGGATCCCAATGACCTCTATATATCCCGCCCCTCTGCACTCCAATCCTGAAGTTGCGAGGTTGCCCGTCTTCGCTCGCAACGTCGGTCACATGAAAACATTGTAAGACGCAGAGGATGATGTAAAGAATGAAAAGGGTTCTCGAAAACATATTTTTTTCTCTTGCAAATAAAGGAAAGTGGAAAGTAGTGTCAGTAGAGAAAAGAAGTGTCATGGACAAATGAAATGTGCCTTTTTGCATGCTTTGTTTATCGTGGAAGAAAATGAAATAATCCTTCCAAAAGGTGAATTTCGATCACAATTTTTTCACTGAAATTCATAAATATCCAACTGTTTATGGAAAAATGTGAAAATTTATCTCTAAATAATACAAATTTTGATGTTGAAATAATTTTTTTAGTATGGTGAATTTAGGAAATAGGAACTAACACGCTCTGCTAGACTTGATGTATCATATGTAAGTCGACGGAATGTGATTTGTAGGCCATCATCTGACTTTCAGTTTTCTTCTGAACATACAAAACTACTAAATTGAGATTATAAGACATCATTTACCAATCAAAAGAGATGATAGAAAGACGTCCAAGCATAAAATTAAGAACTTAGCGAAAGACGAGAATCGCTTGAAACAACACAGAAAAAGACGAAATCAAGACAATATCTGTAAAGTGCGGGTGTTTTCACGAGACAATTTCTGAATAACATCGAGCTTATGCGTCGAATGATAAAAAAGAAACAATTGAATTAAAACCGTCCTTTGAAGCGATTTGACTGCGATAAACGGATGTTTTATTTCACAGGCTGTTGTTAAGAGCTGGTTCGTTTCGCACTTTGTCTCGAAATAGCCATTTATAGAGTACTATTTATGTTTCGGCAAAATTCAAAACCTCATTACGTTAAAACGTCGGCCAAGTTGGATAGCTTTGGACCCATGTAGCCGCTTCTTTCTTGGTTTTTAAACATACATTTATACAAATTAAAATTATAACTTTGGTTTTAAAGATTGTTGCGCAGATAAAACGCGTGCATATGAAAGTGTAACCAGAATAATCTCACACACTACGAAAAGGTCTTTTAATCAATAGTGAAAATCTTAGTTTTCTTTTACCCTCAGGCAGAAAAAAGTTGTTTTTAATTTGCATTTCAATTCGCATTTCCTTATCGGTTTCTAAAAGGATAAATTGAAATCTTGGAAAGACTTAAATATGATTGACGAAAAAAATGAGAAAAAAGAACAGAACTGATTGCGCGTGAATATACGGAAAAAATTCTAGCCTATATTAACAGCAAATAACAAAGTGTAATTTTGTTTGAGGTTTAAAGGATTCCCTTTAGGCTCGGAAACGTAGTTTAAAGTCATCTAAACATAATCAAAGTCTTCAAATGTTGTTATAGACTGCACTTAAATTAGTACTGCAAATACAACTCCTTCCTTTTTCGGAAACATTTTCTTGTAGACCCTGAAATGATTATTATATTCTATACGTCGAAAAATCCGGTTAAATTGTTATTCTTTATTTTCTGCGTTTCACAGGCAAACTTGAGTCCCTTATTCATTGAGCCTCTAGAAAACGTTCTCACTTCTACGTAACGCTGATTGTCGTAACCTTGCTTAGAATTTTCTGCCTTTTTTCAAGGCGACAAAAATAAATCCCCGTACCTGTTTATATGTAGATTTTGACCGCGCGCGTGTATAGTTTTATTGCGTTGCATATGCATTAGTTACGCCAGGTGTATTTGAATAGTTGCTCGTTACAACTTGTTTAGCGTGTAAAACAAAACAAAAAAAGGTTTCTGCTAGTTTTAAAGAGATTTTCGCGGTCCCATCTGCGCTCTGAAGAGTCTTAACAAAGGAGTGCGTGTAAATTCGAGGAAGAATCGTTCTGGAATATTTCTGATAATATTACAAAAAAAACCGATTTTCTCCGTGAATGGCAGATGTACATTATACATTATACCCATCTCTCGCGGAAATGTCCGAAGAAGCCATAATGTAACTGAATAAGTAATCGCATAACAATAAAAATCCGTATGGATCTCAGAACAAATCTAAACTAAGCTTGAACGTATTTGTTAAGAAACGTTATGGCATTCCATCTAAAGGGCAGTGAGCAGTGAGTAGTGAAGGAAGTTTGCGCACTGCGTCACTAAAACCTGTCGCGCAAAGTCGATTTCGTACTAACTGCTAACTCAACTGGTCTAGAATATATCAATAAAATTTTGAGCTAAAGTGACCTTAATGTTTCGCCTGAGCACGGTTTCTGTGATTTGTCGCTCTTTCCACCAGGTTTGTTTTGACGCATTTTGTCTCCAAAGTGACGAACGGCGACCAGTCGCTTCGACGTGTGTACTTAGTGAGCCCCTGTGATCATGAACCCGCTAAATTGTCTTCCTTAAAAGACCGCTCGGTTCAACTCAAGAGAGAATTATTTGAGCAATCCGCTGAGGCAGATGGTTTTAGCTGTCTGCTCGAGGGCTCAATGAATATTCATTAGCATGAAATCCGCTGCCTTATTCCTTATTAGGACGAGCTCTCCCTGTTGAAGATCATTTTACAAAATTTCTTTCCGCTTTCAGTAATCTAAAAACCATTGCCACTTTACCAATGACCGAAAAAAGTTGCGGACGGTTTTCGGACAAAAAATTAAAATATGTATGCAAACCTAGCGTTCAACTTAGTTTGTACATTCAATCTTCAATAATTTATGAAAAACATGTGAGTTTTATTTGGTCAGCTAAATAAAGTCAATCGATGTAAAGTGAACACTATTAACTAACACAAGAAGACGTGCATTCATTTTCTTTCTGTCATATTATATAGCGTTAGACTGACAGGAGAAAAAGGTTTGCTGCAAGTTTTTCAAGTCTTTACATCCAGCACCAGCATACCAAAATGTTACATAAACGCAGTCCAAACAGAGGTTCCAACTCCAGAGTTAAAACGAAGATAGCCGAGAATTTCCGAATATGTACAAAATGTCCCCGAAGGAGGCTATCGTCACTCACCTTGACTGTTCGACACATCAGACTCGAGGTAAGCTAAGTGTCATTTACCTGGTATATATGAGATCGTGCAACTTGCCTACTGCTTAGGACCATGCAGTAATAGTAAATTTATTACACGTTTCCAAGGTTCAGTACACATAAGCGCGGAATTTATTTCTGTTGAAGAAAAACTCAGTTGAAATTCCTGTCAAGAAGCAACTTGCTAACCATCTTACTGACCCTCATACTTCATCTTATTTTGCTTTTTTTTTCATTTCTGCCATGCTGTTCCTCAAAGAACAAATTAATTGTAACCATTCAAAATCTCATTTTTTTTTTTTTTTTTTGGGGGGGGGGGTTGTCCCATTTGCTTGAAAGTTTTAACGCTTCCTAACTCTAGCTGGCATCTAACCAACCCCTTACAGTGACTCTATGAGCTGTTTTGTCTGACAAATAACTGGCGAACGGATTTGATTTTATTAAAAATTAGACTACGAGCTAGAGCTTTCTATGAGCGAATAGTCTGTAGCTCAATGAAAAAGATTGTTATAGTAAACACTGTAAAGGATTACAGCCAAAAATTAACCTACAATTTGGTGAATTTCAATCCTAAAATTAAGTATAATGTTCAGTTTCAAGAGCAGTGCGCGCAATGATTGCGACTATAGGCGCGCTACAAATATGATAAGCATACGCGTAAGTTTTGGGGCGTTTTTATTTAATTTTCGTTTTCTATATTTTGGGAGCAATTGGTTATGTATCATCTCATATCCACAGCGGGCTCGCGGAAAAATTATTAAATAGCAAACCGATGACGGAACCTATCAGGTTCACGGATTTCCAGTAGAACACAATTGAATGGCTACTCGCAAGGTTATACTGTATGAGCAAGGTGTTATGACCACAATCCAAGCAGAGAGATACGTTTCTCATACCACTGCTCTCATATACCTCAAGAACAACTGCGTTCACATACATCTCGTTCAGTGTTACTTTCCCTTCCTGGCAACTTGGGAAATGGCAGATACCGTGCTCAAGCGAAACTCAAAATCTTATTGATATATTCTAGACCAGTTGCGTTAGCAGCTAGTATTAAATCGACTTTGCACGACAGGTTTTAGTGACGCAGTGCGCAAACCTCGTTCACTGCTCACTGCTCACAGCCCTAGCTGGAATGCTATAACGCTTCTTAACAAATACGTTCAAACTTAGTTTAGATTTGTTCTGAGATCCATACGGATTTTAATTATTATGCAACTACTTATTCAGATACATTATGGCTTCTTCGGACATATTCGCCAACGATTCTTCTCGTCCTCTTTTTCCCAAGTAGGGAGGCGCGGTGGCCTCATAGTTAGTGCGTTCGACTCCTGATCGAGCGTTCCCTAGCCGAGAACATTGTGTTGTGTTCTCGGGCAAGACACTTTACTCTCACAGTGCCTCTCTTCAACCAGGTGTATAAATGGGTTCGGTGAATTTCATGCTGGGGATAACCCTTCAAAGGACTAGCATCCCATCCAGGGGGGAGTAGAAATACTCCTAGTCGCTTCATGCCACTGACCGGGATAAGCTCCGGCCTGATGACCCAGCTAACTCGTATGCAGACTTTGCCTTTATCTTTTCCCATGTTGCCAGAAGAGACACCAAACCAAGATCGATAATACAATATTGAATTTGTTTTGTAGCCTGATATTTTGGCTTCAAGAAAAATAAAAGTCTTCTAGGAGGGCTAATTCTGGGCTCTATACTTGACTTATGAAGCTAACTCTATAACCTCGGGGTTATATTAGCACAAGTATAAACCATTGTCACCTTTAATTGTTATATATAGATCTTCTTTTTTTGGGTTAATATTGTAATTTTTAATGCAAGTGCAAAATAAAATTAAGTGGAAGTTAACCCTGCGACAAATGGCGTGCTTACGCTTAAATCGTATCCAAAGCAAAAGTGGAGACAATAAAAATATATTGTATATTATATGAATGACGTTTTCACCCACCAGTTTCTCGACATGAAAACTCGTCGCCATGGCACATGACCTTTGGAACTCTGAAGCAAAATATATCGTTCCGTCATGCTCCACTTCACCAATCACGATCTCACACTCAAACAAAAACTTGAGATTTCAAGACGAGGATCTTACTCCAACCAAATGTCTCTGTGTAGCAAATCACGGTTAAAGCTAGATATTTGTTGTTTTAGTCGATGAAAACCACTGAAGTAAATATTGGCCTTGAATGTTTGTTTTGCTTTTGCGATATTGTGCACTGACCTAGAAAAACATGAGGTCTTTGAGTTGAGCCTAAAAGGGAACTATACGGATATCGCGCCGGAAAGATATTGTTAATAGAATTTAATTATTTGTAAGCCATGTAATTCAGCCTGAAATTTAATCAGCTTTCAATCACGATTTGCGGCTTTTTAGTCAGAAAAAGCCACATGGGCTAGCTGTTTCTTAACGCCTGCCACACGACCTAAGAATATATATATATTTCTTGTATAAGAGCTCATATTGTGCATAAAACAAGTCCATAAACAACTTTAGAAGGAAGAGTAGCAAACGATGAAAAAGGAAAAGAGTATATTAAAGTGAACAGCGCAAATGATACGCGATTTTCTCACAGCTTAATTACTCCAGTAAAAATCAATTCGGATGTGTGTAAGAATGTATCTGTTTCTAGCAAAACTAATACAGTATTGCAAGAAATATATTCCGTGCCTACCTGCTCCCAGCGGCTCATGACATACACAGTACTGAAAATACTAACTCTTTAGTTCGGCCTCTCATGGTCACCATAAAAACCTGTTATCATTTTCATACAGTTTTTTGAAAATATAATATCTTTTTTCTAACTTGATATTATCAGGTCCGCCGTTTTCATGACCTCTGTTATGAATTTAAGACTGATAAAAAAGCTAAAGGGAAGCAGATATGGCATTAGTGAATCAACACCACTTTTTGTCAGAGCAGCTGACTGCTGAGTTGCCTGATTATCTCGCCGTTCTAACGATGCGATTCATGAATGTTGCTTCATCTTGCCTACGTTTTCATGTTACAAAATCAGTCGCCGAAATACTTATTTTTTTAGCGAGAGTAATTACCAGTTTACTCTGCCCTTAATCATTTATTCAAACGTTGCTTGTAATTAAAAATTAATTGCACGACTCTGTATATTACCGAGGGCTGAAACTGTGTTGAAAATACACCTTAAACATAAAGACTGTTCTTTTCTAAAACAATTTTTAGTGCTCAGTTCGGGCAATTTTCGCCAGCTAATTGCACGACCTCGACAAATATGTCATTTTCATTGAATTGGATGACAAACATAGCAAAACAAATAAATGTGATATTAATAATACATCGAAAATAAAGACATGGCAAAATTCAAGTTGAAGGTTTCACCAAGAGATGAAATTGAATCTTGCTTCGTAAAATCCTCAAATATAAATCGCCAACTAGTTTATAACCATTGAAAAAGTAAATAACGAGTCGTATTTACTGTTCTACCCTGGAGTGTCATTGCATTGCATAGGTAAATCTCGCAGGGGGGACAAAAGCTGCTTTCAAAGCCGATTTCTAATTCAATTATTTCTTGAGTCATCAAGAGCACTCACAATATATATTTTTTTAATAATCCGCCATGGTATTATAGGGTTCTTGCTTACCTCGTAAACTCAGGCCGGTTAACTCCGTTATGGCGATCTACTTGCGTGATTGTTTGTCTTCTATCGAGGTCCTTGGCTGTTCTGTAAACTGGTTGTGTGAAAGGCTTGTGCCTGACATCTGCTCTACTCAGATTCTCTTGCTCCCTGCTTCTGAAATCCACGAACTGCAGCTCACCTCGGCTGTCCATTCGAGGAACGAACATACTTCCTGGGAGAGAATTCGCACCGTGAACAACGCGCAAATCCATTTCAAACTATTAAATACGCGGCTGTATTTCACTCGTTGTAGTCAGTTTTCTCAACTGGTGGATAACGCCGTCAGCAGCAAGCAGCTGCCAGTTGCTTGTGACTCTATAAGTTCTGATTTGAAGTGAATTTTGATGTGCCGTGTGTCTTACGTAATTAACGGCCTCCACAACCAATGTCGCGTTGGTCAAGTTACTCGATGGCTATTCCTACATGAGTGTAATAGTCAAGTTGCCGTTTAAAAATATAAACCGCTGGATATAGTTTACTGTAGAATGCATGCATAACACGCCAGATGGGCGAATATTTTATTGTTCAAAATGGCATGCTTCCTCGTGTATAATTTATGTCGACTTGAACATTTTTTCCGCTGCACGGTCGAAATTTCTGCCGCAAAATATAACTTAAATATTTCGCCTGTCAAATCTGTTGGAAAAACAACTTAAATTCACAGACCAGCCTGCGGAAAAAACTCTGCAAATGTTCTGGAATAATACATTAAAAGTCTCCACCAATAGCAAAGCAGGAAATCGCCACGGATCGGAAGCTAATTGAGAATTTAACGATTTTTTTTTTCTTTCTTTGGGTGTAAAACTCGTGCCACAAAGCATGGTTTAATGTCATCAAGAATAACGCATTTTTTCGGTACGTGATGCGTATTCCCTTTTATTTACAAACAAAGCCAAGATATTGCTCGATTTAAAGTCTGGGCAGAACGATAACATTGTAAAAGAAATCTCAATTGTACCGTGATGTAAGCTATTGTTTTCCAGGCCACTAGCCTCGCAGGTGCATCGAACTTCAAACTCGAACCTCAGTTGACGGCAGGTTATTCGATGCAGCGAATTTCGCCAGCTAATTAAAATCTTAGCAGATGTCCTTCTGGCAAAAACGCCACTACCTGAGATAATCGCGAACCACATCAATAATGAACGACGGTGAAACTCTAAGATATTGTTTTCCTTACGAAGGAAGCTTTTCTCCGGATATCTGAAAATTTAATGCTTTGTCAAAACGGCAGGTTGTGTCGAGATTCACCGAGAACACAACAAACCTATTCAATCCGCTTGCTAGTAATTTTCGAACCTGCCTTCTGTTTAGTTACTAACGAGTACATGTGTGTCACACACGAAAACCGAAAATGTTTGACCCTACTGGCGCATAGTCTCGAAGGGAAAAAACAAGGAAGTGTTTTACCTAAATATCAGAAGCTGTTTCGCCATTCCGCCGAAAAAGCACAACTTTCCCGATATGCAAATTGTGACATAGATTTTCAACTTCACGAAACATCGTTGAATGTAAGCAAGAAATGACGTTATCGCAGTTTTGAAGTCACTCTGTTTTGGTTTTTACGGAGTCGTAGGTGTCGCCATTGATGCGAAACGTTTACAAACAAATGAAGGAGAAAATAAGCGAAATTGAACCGCAAAAAATACCTGAAATGTTTGCGAGCATCCCTTCCTGTGCCTATATTTCCTTATGGCCTCTCTTTAGTCCATATGTTATCTCTATTGACAACAGCTCCTTTCACAAAAGAATTATTAAGCAAACTCTAATTAAAATATGCCAGCTGCAACAAACAATAGGCGACGTCTTCAGGAGCCGAATCAATTTTGTTCTCCTTTGTAAACTCCGCGGCGTTTAGCCTGTCATGTGACTTAATATCGCAGCTGACTCCGCAAAATGCCGGACAAAATCGCTACTGCCATAGGGTAAAATTGAGCGGCCTAACGCGGAGCTAGAGAATTTTATTTATTATTCAAGACAAATACTATGTGACATGGTCGGTGGAAAAGTTCGTTTCCTAGATACGTTATATTGTCTTCCTTTTCCGATGCAAAAATGTGGCATTAGTATAATTGTAACGTCTTTAAAATGTCATGAATTTCCTTGAAAACGATTTGACTTCTGTAAACATTCTGTAGAATGTTCTTTTGTTCCTTTGTCAACTTCGCTTTGAATCAAAATTTCTACGCTTTTCAAGCAAAGGGAAAAAGCCCCTTCTGTTTGATTACTGACTCGGAGAAAGTCACGGGTTTTTTAGCAATGTCGTAAATTACGTTTTTCGACTAAGAGAGACTTTAATGAGAATTACTTTCTCAAACTGAGCCACTAACTCTTTCGAATTTGAACTACACTTTTGGCTTATCACCGATATTTTAGTGATTTAGGGGATCAATTAGGTTACATCGTTTTCACCGAACTCGCTGTCTCCACAATACACACACTTATCATATCAAATTAGAGGACAATTTGCTTTGTGTGCAAAAGATCTCTGACTCTGATTTCAAATCCCTCTAAACAATGGACCACGCGATCCCTTTGTGCAACATACAAGAATAGTCAAAACACGTCAATGCATACAGCATGCGCTCGGTTTAGGTAGAGTGATCTGTCCAAGTGTTATCTCCGACACTGTTTCGCAGCACGCTTTGTTGTTTAATTTCCCCAGCTTTTCTTTCCCCTTTTTTCACTTCTCTACGTGTGAGCCTTGGGCCTTGAAAAGCTTTCTAATTATCCTCTGACTCACTTATGGTCTGAGGTCATGTAGTTTATGCTTGTCTGAGCGGTATGGTAAGTGAGAAGCGAAACTTTTCGAATAATCACCTTGACATCTTACGACTCCATACTCATTTCAATATTTGAACAAATACCAGTTTTACAAACACATTGAGAGGAAAATGACAGAAATAGATCGTTGTCATGGCAGATGATAGCTGTTTTCCAGGAACTTTTTGAGGTGACGTATTAAAACTCGCTTCGATTATCTTTTGTTGAATGCCATGCAACACTGGCTGATCAATGATGCGAAGGATCTTGTATCGGTTTAAAACACAAACCCTTGGTAGCACGTGTGGTAGTCATTGACATGCAAACCAAAATCTTGAAAGGGAAAACTGTGATAATAGTTGAGGGGTTCAGAACCATATCGGGCTAACCCACCAATATTATTGTTGTTTTCTATCTAAATCTGGACCATCTTTTTGGTGGGAAAGTGGTCTAACCCTGAAAGGAAATGGGAGATTCTTTAGTCACCTCTG
>OMLO01002112.1_pt1 | contig 15797 bp, 18 predicted proteins | sample 1674811 | NCBI WGS metagenome assembly OMLO01 (sample SAMN06265003, study PRJEB25207) | coral metagenome | isolation source: Coral host | place: Mexico:La Bocana,Puerto Morelos, Mexico | collected 2008-11-13 | reverse complement strand
GCAGTAGCTTTCGTGATGAGACACAAACAAAAAATAGAGATGCATCTGGCTGCTACAAATGGCATCATGGAGTTGGTGTATGGCTGTATGTGAACTTCTTGGGGACATGCTGGTGTGCAGCTTCGACAACGGTGTGCGGAGACTTCAAGGCGGCACCGTGATCTGTTCGTATTCAACTTCTCGATTGACCTACTATCTCCGCCTGCAAGGAACCATTGGCCTTTCTCGTTGCTGCTGGGGTTGGTGGGACTGGAGAGCATTTTTCAAATGCTTAACTGTTCTGAAAAAAAAGTAGCAACTTCCTGCCACTTGCGACTGCTGTGCCGACCTCGTCATAAATCCTGTGCTGAGTCCAAGAATCTTCCAGCCTCATCGACAAACTCTTGAATCCAAGAATTGACACACTTCTTCCTTTCATTCTTTTTTTCGTATGAATTCTGAATTCATATCAGTCTTTCCAGTTTCTTTCGACCACATCTTGTCGTCTCCGTCATCTCCTTGTCAAATCTCAAAACAAAAGAAACAAAATAATGAACATTAATTAAGCATCTTGTCAATCTTGTCAATCTGGTGCACATTAGACATGAAAAAAAACTCTCAACTTGACAGCCGTGCCCAAAGAATCGAAGCGCTGCTAACGCTGAGGCTGGGCCACCTGGACCGTGGACAGCAAGCCATGAGAGTTGCAAACGAGTCAAAAAATCGAAAGTCTAAGATGTAGGCAGAAACCAGAATAGCTTTGTGGTTCCCAGACTTTGCACCAATGCTGGAAGGCCTGTCCAGCTGTAAGTTGAAATATCACCAGATTTCCATCTAAATTGCCTGAGATAGATTCGTCCAACTGAGGTGAACGAAATAGATTGTGTCTGAAGTGTGTCCGAAAACGTTGTGCCTTTCACGAGATCTAAAACTGAGACTCTCTGCCGGCCTTTTGACCTTCTACTGTCATCCTTGAGGCAAGACATACATGATTCACTCATGATTCACATAACATTTACATAACATTTACATGACATTTACATGACATTTACATGACATTTGACACTGACATTTAACAACTTACAACTTGAAAGTTCCATCTTCCAACATCGAAGGAAGTGAGGACGCGTTTATTGTAAAAACTCCGCATAACTTGTACATCTTTTGCAGACTGAGCTCCCCAGACCTTTTCACGAGTTCTTCCCCTTGCCGATCGGACAAAGCAGCCACCTGAGCAAGTCAACATGCCACTGAGCACCCCAGGCACCGAAACCCCTTGCCACCAGGCAGCTGCTCCTGCCACCTGTTGTCACCTTCCAAAGGCTCGGACTGCTCCTGCCTCCTGCAGCCTTGGACGACGTCGAGTGAAAACGTGAAATTTTCTCTTAGAGCTTTCAAGTCAAAATAAGTCAAACAGTGAAGAAAAATGTTAGCAGCACGTTGCTGTTTGATGTTGAGCTGGTCGACTCGGCACGCACGTGTGGATGCAGTTCCTGATGCAAATCCAATGCAAAATGCACAAATTTCTACAAAATTCCTACAGAAATTCATCAAGAATTTTCTTCTCCTAGAAAAAACCCGATGTATTTCCTACCAGAATATTAGTATATTCTAACACACACACATGGATACTCAGAACATATTCATACATATTCAATAAAAAGTCTCCAAGAAATACGCAATTTCCAGGACATCCAAGAGAAGATTCTCCAGACAGTTCTGGAAAATAAATCAAGATTCAAGATAGAAACATCATTAATTTACACGAAGACCACCTGAAGGACATTGGGGACCTTCGGCAATTTTTGTCTTTTCTTCAGCACCTTCCGGCTTGGCCGCATCGCAGCCACCGTCATGGGCGGTTTTTTCGCTTCACCGGCAAGTGATCCGTACGATGGAAGAGGCGAACATCGGAACATCCACGTTGGAAGAAAATCAATTTCGAGGCTGTGGGTCTGTGGGTGTGCGGGTTTGTGGGTGTGTGGGTGTGTGTGCTCCATCTCGGTGCAAATGAAATCTTGTCCTTTGATATACTGACCCCGGTTGCCAAGATTGCTTGATCATCTTGATCCCTCCCGGTTGATTTTGGGAACTTAACAGCTATCAGGAGAAATAATCTACAATTCAATTCGTGCCTTTTGAAAAACACGGTCTACATTGTACATGCACGTATCATGATGAATGAATATCAACGGTCACATGGTGCATCTTATATGATGTGGCTATCATTGCATCAAGATGTTATTACACGTATCGACTTTGCAGTCCCTTTTTGGTCGCTTCGCTGTGCTCTGTGCCATTGGACCTCCCAAGACAAGTCTTTCAGATGTAAAGACCTCTGAGAATGGAGACAATTCGAGACAACTTGAATGACTCTTGGAGCTGAAAAGCCTCTCTTCAACGTGAAGTGCAACCTTGGCTGAACGATTCCTGTCCTTGCGTCCTTGCTCTGTGGAATCCATGACTTGAAAGCAAAGTATTGCAGTCAGGTGGCACGTCTCGATCATCAGAGATATGCGCAGTCAGTGTCACCACCTGCAAAATGAAGGAGTTATTAATTTAATTTGATTTATTTCTGACATGCTTTTTCCGAACAAGTTTTCATTCCTGGCACCGTACGGCAAGCTGGCACCTCGCCGGCCTTCACTTGGAAAGGTCGAGGCTCAGAACCTGAAACGGAAATCGTGGTCAAACACAGCCAAAGGGCCAAACTCTAGCTCTGGAACTTTCATGAACTTTCAACAAAAGTTCAGATTGATATAGATTGATAACATGTAGAAATGTAGAAATAACATCTTCTGTATGGATATCTAGAATCATCTACACAATCAGGTATTGACCTAGACAGATTCAAGACGATTTTACATAGGCATCCGACGTTGACTTGCTGAAGCTGTTTTGTTTTCCTGCTTGTAGCTCTGGGGCCATCTCCAACGCTGGGTCGACAAAACCATGAGATTCCTGAGGATTCCTTTTGATTTTCAAGATCCAATGGTAGTACAAGATGCAATCACCGAATTTTTCATCATAAATTGTTGATCAAAATCAGTTTCAAAAGGAACCTCAGAAGTCCAATTGGCTTGAAGCTGAAGCTGCTTAATTACTCCCAACACTTTGAGGAAGGTGAGAAGTTGCGATCCGCACAGGGAATGCTTGGCATTTTGCCCGGCGGTGCTGTCTACTGAGGCGGACCTCAAAAAATCACAGATTTCTGTCGAAAAAGTTTGAAAATGAAACGCAGCTTCTCTTGTCACACTCGAATCTGAAAAGGGCCAAGTGACTTCTTAAAGCCTGAGAAGCCCTGTTTCTGTGTATTCGGCGTTCTTGAGTCGTGGCCAGGCCTCTCCTTTTAAAGGTGACAACGGAGACTGAGACCTGAGTCGGTCCAACGGAAACTGAAGAACCTTTCCAGACCATCTCCTTTTCAATCTTTTCATTTTACATAATTTCAGAATTTACATCAACTTACATCAACTTAAGATTTCTTTAGATTTCTTTAGATCCCCTTCGTCCAATTTTCCAAGGGACTCGTCTCCATCCTTGCCGGAGGTCAGGCTCTTCACACTTTTCTTTTTGGCAGGAGGATGGTCAAGCTGAATACCTGGGCTGCCAAAACCATGGGGAAACTCCATCTTCGTTGACTCGCTTGAAGTTCCAATGTTTCCATATGTTTCGTGTTTTCATTTGATTTTCAATGTACTCAGAAGCCTCTCTATTTTCAAGTACTAATGACGTCTCCCGCATCAAGCTTTCCCCAAATCACTATGCCGATTCTACTGTTGAAAGACTGGCAAGTTTCTGATTTCGAGGGGCTGCATTCGAAAGAATAATCCGTGCTGCTTGTTCATCGAATGTTGTAAGCCACTTCCCTTTTCTTTACTTCTCGGCAACTCTCACCTTCCAGTTTCCTTTGTAACGAGTTGCATTCCTCGCCCTCATCACTTTCTTTGATGGTTGCTGGAGATGCACGAGTATAGGAGCCCTTCGTGGTGATGATGACAACGCCTAAGTGAAAGTCCCGAAGAAATTCTGACCACACGGTGATGCTTCGAGCTAGGAGTTCTTAGGATTTCTCAAGGCTCCGAGCCATTCTCGATATCTTCGGAGCTGATGGCTCGTACTCCTCTGTAAGCTTCCCCTCGGAAGCCCTCCTGCCACAGTACTGCCAGGATCTTTTTTGAACATTATAATTTATTATTAGACTTGATTCACTTGATCAAACATTTTATCAAACATTGCAATAAATTCTTCATATCTTTCGTGATCTTTCGCGATATTTTCAAATCGTCTTTCTCATGACTTTCCCGTTCCAATCTTGCCGTCCGAGGCAACAGATGTCGTTGGACTCGGTGGCAAATTGGCCAACACGGACCGTCGGCCCTGGGGCGAGGGTGGAACGGTGGCGGAACCGGTGCCCGTCTTCTCCAGCGAAATACCTGACATGGGCTGATGTCATTGATCACCATGTCGTCGGATTTGTTCAAACATCATGTCAGCATTCCACAAAGCACAAATGCACAAATTGTCAAAAACTATTCCAATATCATGAATGACTAAACTGTACTAAGTTAACATCTTCTGAATGGGGGGGATACATGCGGATACATGTCTGTGCCGAGATGCTCGCATTGCCACTAAGCAAAGAACTCTTGCTACTCGCTTCGCCCCGAAAGACGACCACCATGCCTCAGGCAGTATCAACATCACTTCGCTCCCTTGACTCCACCTACGTTTCCAGGTTTCTCGTTGTTTCTGTGTTTGCCAAGATACCTAAAATCACCACCATCACCGACAGAGAATACAATGCAATCCTCCAACTGGGCAATTCATAGACATCGCGTAAGACGATCGCACCAGAAAGGCTGGCTGACAGAATCATTGAACCTGCCATGTTGTGGAGAATGTGGACATTCAGCTTCTCAAGGTCATGCAATACGATGCCAGTTACGATGCCATACGTTTCGTCGTTTAAAAAATGTGCTTCGATGCACCCAAGTAAGGCACCTTCAACTGTCGTGATCATGAAGAATGCTTCGTAGTGCTGCAGCCCTTTCGTCAAAAAATACGCATTGACAATGGCAAAAAAAGCTGCCCCAAGCCTCATTCAAAGCAGGTTTAACAACAATTCGCTCAGAGACCTTCGAAGACTTGGTTGGACCAGAAACAGAACAAACAACAAACCTTTCAAACTGTTAAAACTAGTCAAACACAGTCAAATTGACTGCGACAAATTCTTCAGGTATGACATGGTATGTAAGACTTTGCCAAGGAACAACGCACAGTATGGAATCCATGTTTTCCAGGGCTCTGCATTTTGTTGTATAATGGATGTCTGAACCAGCTCCTCAGTTGAGAGAAACAAGGACAGAACATGTGATCGACACTCGAAATAAGATGAACTGACATGGAGAGGACCACAAATCGAAGGACTGAACGCATGGGAGTGTTGAAGCATGTTCCAATGGAAATGGTGCGTCTCAACTGTGGAAAGTCATACATCTGGGAGTTTGCTTCTCTAAAAATGCTGGAACATGCAATCAAAACAACTCAAGTGACTGAATCTTGACTTTAAACAACTGCATACCTTATCATAATATTGTACAATCTTGTAGAAAAAGAAAACCAAAGCTGGCCCCTCTGAGCTCTTCTCAATCGCCAGCTTCGTGCACCACATGTTGCCTCGGAACCACGATATTCCATGATTTTCAATTGTGCCACTTCGTGTTCAGCGATTTCTCATTGGAATGTAAGGATCTGTGGGACACTGAAGCATTGCAGCAATTTGTAAATGTCAAAATGGCAAGTCACCAGCCAACGATCCAGCGGTCCAGCCATATGATAAGCCCTTGATCAAACTTCCGATAGGCCAGCGCATCAGAAAGAATTGATTGAAGCAATACCTCAGAAGACTTGATCTACTTGATCTAGGATACCTTTTTGTCCGCATTTTGCAAGTCTTACAAAGGAGAGCAAAAACGCTTCGAAGGCTTGATTTTACATGTTTGATTCATTTGAATTTCATAACGAGACACAATGAATTCCGCTGAATGAACATTTCATTTTGCAACCAGGAAACCAAACTAAAAAACAAGAAAAGTAGATCAGCACGCGCCAGCTAAAGAGTGTGGCTTCAATGTACTCGATGGTATACAATGGGTCCTTGCAGAGTGAAAATGGCTCAAATCTTGATCAACTTGGTCAGAACTTGACACATCATGTCAAAAGTCAAGTTTTTGCTACAAAAGTCAACGCATCAAAAGATATTTTAAAAAACCCACTTCTATTTCAATTTAATTTCCACAACTGGGGCCCAACCCGTCAAGAGCATCTTAATCTTCACCCTCCGCCAAATCCTTGGCTCACTTCGTACTTCGTTTTCCACCGATTTCGTCATTTCGTCCTCCTGATTTCCAAAGCACGCCGAGCCAATGCTGCCCGTCATCACTAGGATGCTGCCCACCAAACGGTGCCTGCACTCAACTTCGACAAACTTAGCATCACGGCATCAACTTCCAAAGCAAGATCCCGGAAGTTTTAGAAATGGTGAGATGGAACATAGCGAAGAACTTCTGGAAATTTGCACATTTTGATGCATTTTTGCACATTTTTGCCACCTTGTTAACTTCTCTTTGAGAATGAAAGGCGCCAGGAGAGCGTTCCAAACCACATCTAGACCTCAGATGCGGGATTCTTTCACATGATTTCCAGTGAAATATAAATAATAATATATAAAAATATAAGAATGATTGTTGCAATTGCGACTCACATATTTGTTGCAATTGCTTGCTGAAAATTGTGGAAGATTCGCTTCGACAGGAGACCGCCAAAAGGAGCTACCAAGGACTGCGGTGCAAAGCTGTAGGCCGAGACATCGATTAAAGGACCCACAGCTGTGTTGGTTACAAGTCCAACGCGGAACCTCAGGAAGCCAAGGAAGATCAAGTAAGCCTTGAAGCCTAACGAAATGGACTTAGATTACACACCGATTGATCCAACATCTCAGAGACACAATTTAAAGTTTTTTTTTATCTGAAGGAGATTTTGTTTTTGTTTTTTTTTGTCTTTTCAGTCTTCTCACATATTCTTAAATCATTTTCCCTTGTCATGGTGATCCGTTCTGCCGTCCGAAAAAAAAAGAAAAACATAGCCTTCGAGGTGCAGCAGTTTTGACAACATAGGATGCTTTGTCTTCTGAAGGCTTGAAAGCCGAACAAAAATCTTTCCAGCAGTTCCACACATGCTGGAGAATATCTGCAAACCTGTCAAGGATGCCAAAGGTGGAAAGCGCCTAGAAATATACCAAAATGGCAACCACAACAAACCTCAATCACGAATCACATCCTACCGTACTTGTCGCACTGAAAGCAATGCTCTGTGATTTGTGTAACTTGTGCAACTTCATGTGGCTCTTTGTATGACTTTGATTTTTCCGCAGAGTCGAGCCTATTCCGACATACCACAGGCTTGGCAGCTTTTCGGGTGTCGTGGTGGTCGTGGTAAGATCCATTGCGATGCCCAACGGCGTCGCACAGGGCGATCGCTTTGCTGCCGAAGGCAAATTTTGACACAGTTCAAGCGGTCAACTATGGACAACTTGTGTTCATTGTATGAGCTTCTTGTCAAGAAACTCGCGATGGCAAACACTCTCAACACTCTCATTCTTTATTGCTGGAGTGTGAGCCTGTATATTGACTAAAATGACTAAAGTGTTTGGAAAGTTTTCCAGAGGCATCCTGGCATCAAAACTCGTGTCGTGGTCAAAAGGAAAGAGAGAAATCGGCTACCCAGGGACCCCGAGGACCAGGCCAGCTCGGGGTTTCCCTTTGGCTTTGAGCCATCTAAAGGACTTGTACATGCACAATTTTTCAATTCCAAAGAGTTGCCGTTTCATTGTCTCCACCACTAAGGGGATGAAATGATGAAATGAAGGATATGATTTGATATGATTGACAGGATTAATTTTCTCCCATCCTTGCATCTTTACACAAATGCACATCCATGAGCCATTGGAGCCGGAAAACGGGAATTGCCTTCCAGTAGCAACTGTAAGCCTTGTCCAAAAACGACCTTAGACGAAAGGTGAAGACAAAGCAACAAAAGCATAAAAAACAATGAAACCAAGGAAACAAACAAACGCAAACGCAATAAACGCAAACGACACGTGAAAACCAAAAGACACATGGCACTTTGGGCTCAGGGCATCGTGGGTAAAGCTCCAGGCTTCGTCGCGTGTCTCCTGTAACGTCGCCGCAGGTCGTGTTGCGACAGACTTTTTCGAGCCGTGAAGTCCAAGATGAAATTTGAAGGTGTTGAAATTGGTGACATATTTTTGATCATCTTGGACTTCAAAATCATTTTAAATCATGAAATTTGAAGGCAGAAATCTACAAGGATACTGATGGATACTGTGTTATCAGTCCTCTGCATGAGTGGCAAAGCGGTGCTCTCGATTGGGACCTGCCCAAACCTGACAAGCAAGGCAAGCCTAGGGGTTTCAACAAAGTCAACAGAAAATGTGACACAAATTCAGACTGTCGATGATTTGCAATGGCTATAAGTTGCACTATATTCCAAAATTCATTGTTTCATAATAGCATGTTGGTATGTACTATGAGTTAGAAGTGCATGAAATTGCTGTTTTTTCTAAAAATAAAACTAACCATTCTTTCGCTTTCATGCATTGATGATGACACATTTGTAAGCACTTAGATCTAGCTTTGCAAGTCAAGTTCAGTGCCTCCCATGAGGTGACAACGGCATCGACATAGCCATCGTGAAGACATTGAATTTCAATAGATCGTTTTCTCGGAATGTCTTTGCGTTGAAGTTTCAGGAAGTTCAACTCAAAGAGTTCCACTCTGCCAGACATCAACGTCAAATCAGGTAGGCATGTCCAGCGAAAACCTTTCCTTCTGGAAGATGTCAAGGACACGGAGTCCATCAGCCTGTGGAATGCGCACAGTTCGCAAATTCATAGAATTTGTGCTGATTCATTTTTTTTAAAAAAAAACATTCATAGAATTCATGATTTTTCATACAATAGATTTTTAAATTAAATACAATCTTATGTTTCTCCTGCTTCCAAGCAGCGGTGCCAAGTTCTGCAGTGACACAGTGGATGTGCCCAGTGTTGATCGAATTCCCAGTTCGGAGGACATCAGCAGCCGTGCGAACTGTGCGCCGCCTGAAGGGATCATTTGCACGTTGGCCGTCGTCAAACGTTGCCGCGCATCGATAAGGTAATCCAAACTGCCAGAAGCTGCGTCACCTCTGCGGATTACGAAGTGAACGTCTCAGTATTTATCCGATTTATCCCTTATGTTCTTGACTCTTAACCTTGATCATGACTATCAGACATAATTTGCCAATATGATTAGGATTAGAAAATTCATAGATTGATTAGGATTGATTGTTTGACGTGTTTGACATCTTGAGATCCACGTCACCTGTTAGAAAGATGTCGTAAGGTTCGCAAAGAAGCACATCCATTTTGGTGTCCAACTCAACGCAGCAACTCAAGGCGTGTTGCACGTTGTGACCTTCATGACCTTTCAACGTTTGTTCCGCGAGGCGGCAGAATTCACTGCATGCCTCGAGCGCCAAGACTTTCACGTCTCTCATGTCTCGAAGGTTTCGAAATTCATCCAAAATTAATAAGGAGAGCTGTCCAGCACCAGCGCCCAAATCCAACACATTCACAACTTGCGAATCTTTCACGTCTGCGCCTTTCTTCAGTATCTCTTTGGCTAAACCTTGTAGAGCAGAGCGGAAGAACTTCAAACGGCCCGGATGGCTCAAAAAAGCAAAGTAGTCATCGTTCAACGTTTGCACCGCAATACTGCGACAATTCTTCAAATGTTCGTCGCAAAGGAAATTTGGCGGAAGCTCGTCAACATAAAGTCGACGGTCGCATCGGTCTTGCACCTGTAACTGCACGTCGTACCGGGAAAATAACCAGCATCTCGCAGAAAACACGGTTTTTAATACTTTGGTTGCGGATTGTCAACAATTTAATTTAGACCTCTGTCATCAACTATTTCAGGGAGATGAGATCCAGCAAGACATACCAAACGCAACACCCAACAACATGTCTTTCAAGGTCCCTTAGCTGCTTAGCTGCTTAGTCTTCAGTGAGATCTTTGAATCTTCTCGCCTGAGGGGTGTCGCAAAGTGTCGGAATGGAGGCGTCGTCGAACCAAACGGGTTCAAAGATCTCCAAACAAGTAGTTTTTGCAGCTAAGACTGCATCTTTGGCAGTATCTGAATTCGTAACCTTCGTAACCTCAGAGCTTTGAAAGTTGGGCACACTTCAATCTTCCAAAAGAACGAGTATCAAAAGGAACAACTTATATAATCTTAGAATCTTATATCAACTTATCAATTTTTCTGCGTATCAACAACATATGTAACCAGTACACATTTTTCACAAGAGACACAAAAAATAAGAAGAGTAAACCATTTGAATAACAAGTGACGTGTTTTGGTGCCAAATGGAACTGACATAGGCTCCCGTCCGGCGTCCAACCTTTCAAAGGTGCAAGACTTCAACGTGAAAAAGCTGGTTGGAAACCTCTGCTGATATCAGATGATATCTCAGCTGATATCTCTGATAACATCTCCAAACATTCGGCTATTTTGGGTCAAGGCAACGGACTGTGAGTCGTAACTCCTCCCCTTTGGTGACATAGCGGTTGTCCAAGAACTGGGCCAACAGCCGAAATGTTTGAAGAACTTTGCAATTCAAAACTTGAATCGGATCCATGTTGAAAGATTTTGGCGCCTGAAAACCTTGTCCCCAATGAGCGTCACGAGCGAAGCCCCAGGATTGATCCTTCAAATAAAAATGAATTCTCTGAAAAATTGGTGCCATATCAAGGCATGCTGCAATGCTGCCAGCACTCCTTCGTGTCTTCTGCATGAGTTGTCAACTTTTCTGTCTTCTCCTGCAAAGTCGAGGCAACTATTGTCATTGCTTCAACTTCTAACATCTGCAAAGTCGAGTCCAACTTGGAGGCCTTGTCCGCCCATACTTCCCAAGAAGTCACCACCTGTCACACAGTGAAACAATGATCTCAAATGTTATCATGTGGGCAACCCATGTCCATATTGTCACTTTTGTGGGCACAGCAAAGTGGAATATTTTCCTTTTGAGTAACACCTCAAGGTTATGTCGCTTTGATGTTGCATCCCTGTTGCTTAGCTTGGGCCCATGCAGCATCCAAATAGCCATCTTGCAGTGCATGGAGGACAAACTCTCCTTGCAAACTGGGATCATTCATGATGTTTCCATGTTCCAAAAGGTGCGGAAGGTGTTGAATCAACCAGGAAGGTGATGCAAATCATATTCGAGCAGAGACAAACTTGTTGCATTTTCTTGATTCGATTCTGTTGCACATAACCAGGGCACGCGAGTTCGGGATATCGCTTGGCGAGGATGAAGCAAAGTCCACCTTGTCGCATGGCATGAAGAAATAAGGACATCATGACACCCTGATACATTAAATTTACAATGTAAAAAAATCAATTCTCAACAGAAAATATGTCAATTTCACGCATAAATTTCGCCTCGAAGATGCTGAGGCGCTCTGACATCCACGACGCGTCGGGCAAGGCGTTGACCTGAGCTTCCAACACGAGAAGCAGAAGTGGATCGTGGCTGTGACCGTTTCGCCACCAAGCGACGCAGAAGCCACCCGGTGCCGAGAAATGAACGCGTCCTCAAAAAACGGAATGTGCCAAATCCAATCCAAGTTGAAACAGAAAGTTCGAAGACATTTTGTACATTTTTATTAAAATACAGTACTACGTTTAAAAATGATCATCAGATATGGTTGAACATCGTCCTGTGTCCCTCCAGCATGCCAAGTGCTTGAATTCTTCTGGAAGACAACCTCCCGTGGCATCACGCAATGCTTTGGAACTCAAGAGCCGCAGCATCTGCGCACCACCGCAGGGCACGCAGGGCACGCGGCACCCTGTCGGCTTCGGCTTGGCAAGGTGCTGATTGGCATGGGCAAAAGACTCAAGGCATCCCTCCTGGTCGTCAGAATCTACTGAGTCCGAGGTATCCAACATACACTGATGTACAAAAGGAATAAATGACATTGAAATTGGGAAATTCGTAAAAGAAACATTTCGCTAAAGAAAAGAACATGGTAATATCGACTGTACAGAAGACAACCATTGAATGGCAGTCAGGGAGTCCTGCAGTAGCAATACGCCAAAAGTCTCTGAGACAATGACATCAGCCTTCTCTTCGTCTGAGAAACTCAAGGTTGTGCTGTGGCCCTCCTTGACGTTGATCGACTCCTTCAAAGGAAGTTTCGGCCAAAGACCAAGCAGTTTTGAATCAAATTAGACTTGCACATCACAACATTCTACAAACACGCTACAAACCATCACAGTCCAAACAAGACATCCGGTATCCCGGTATCCGTTGAGGCAGACTACGTAGACACATGCAGACTGGACATTTTTTGGACTTGTTCAAATCTTGGTCCAGGCTGTTGTGTTGAGCACTTTCTCGTACCAGTTGTGCCATGTCCGCACTCTCTTCCACGCTGATGACATCTGCTCCTCTCTTTGCCGCCATCAAAGACAATAGACCGGTCCCAGCGCCAATGTCTAAGACTCGGCCTCCAGCAACATCAGCTAAAGCCCTCCAGTAGAAGTCGTTTCGGTGCTGGTCTCGTAGCATTGCAAAATAATCCTGAGACATTTCTATAGGTGCGAAACATCTTACAAACTTCAAGGTATCGGTGTTTTTTTTCCGAATCTTAAATGTTGTCCACCCTCATTTGTCATTGTTCATCTCTGGTCTTATCATTGAATCATATCTCAAGTCATTAGGGAAGCAGTGGGGAAGCATTAAAAAGATCTTTTCACATGCTATCTTTTAAAACATCCTTTTTTGACATAAACAAAAACATCGTTAGACTTTCACGTTTCACGTAGACGTCGTCCTCGTTGACCTTCTCCACAAGACTTCGCTTCACTCCACGGAGCCTCGTTGGACAAAGCTTGGGTTCCGGAAGCGTCGCTTCCATCGGCATCTCCGACTCCGACGCCGAGGACTCTGCAGAATCCGCAGCGTTCAGAGAACGTTTCTGCGCCATGGCTGCAAACTTCAAAGAAGAGTTTTCGTTTTCGAAACAAAAGATCCGAAATTTATTCCGATTCAAAAGTTCTAATGCCAAATGCTACCTGTTGAAAGACAGCGCTCCGATCTTTAGAACATTGATGTCTGAACTGGGAAAGACATCGAGACACACTGCAACTCAAAGCAAGCACAGGAAATTTATGTGGAACTAAAGCTGTGCCATTCCAAACTTCATTGAGAGATGGTGAGATGACTGAACTTGGCAGCAATGAGTTGCCGGATTTCTGCACCGCTGGGTTCCGGTTACACTTCAGCTGCAAACCAATCTGAAGGCGAAAGGGTAAGTCAAACATGCACATTTCGAGGATTTACTGTATTTCATAAATTTGCAAATGGCAAGTCACAAAAGATAAACATATCTTCAAACTCTCAACTTTTTGATGTGTTTTTTTGCAATTTGGGATCTCCAAGGCAACTGTTTTGATGCTTTTTCCTTTTTTCGCATTTCTTGCACGTCGTTGTGGTGCACGTCGCACTCGTTGCACTCGACTAGGAGTCCGAGGAGTCGGAGCTGTCGCTGGAGTCGTCCGAGTCGTCGGAGTCGTCCGAGTCGTCGGAGTCGCTGGAGTCCGACGACGAGTCGCTGGAGTCCGACGAAGACGACTCCTCCTTGTTTTTTTGTAAAAAGAAAACGGCCGAAAAAGCGCAACTTCACACTTCACAGATACATCTCACACATATCTCACATATCACTTCACTACGCTTTTTAGTTCTGTATCACACCATCTTGTAGACTTGCAGAAGGCACCAGGAGTCTCAAAAGATACAAAAGTCTCATGAGTCTTAGCCAAGCTGCTTCCATTGCCTTCTCTTCTGCAGCCTACAATGCAATGAATCTCTAGTGTTGTGCAGAAGATGTGCATAAGTCACTTGTGCAAACGACAGGGAAAAACAGGTCTGAGTACAGTAATTCCTTTGACAGCTTTTCATCAAGACCTGATTAAACTTGAACATACAGTATGATTGCTTTTGCGGCGCAGCAATTATATGCTTCTGATTCACATCTCAACTTTACATCAAAAGAATTAAGAAACCGTCTTCTCATTACAACTTTGAGATTCTTTGCCAAACCCTTTTCATAGATGTTTCAAGACTTTTTACACATCTTTCTGGAGGCCTTTTGGGCATCTGCAGCGGCTTGAGCATTGGCTTGTTCAAGGAAGGTGCGTAGGTCCTAGCAGGGCGCCGAAAACAGGGAGACCGTGTGATTTCTCGCATTTCTGATCATGTAATTCACTATGGTCGCATAGGCGCATATTAGACACAATAGAGACACAATCATCAACCTATGATTAAACATTACTCACTACGGGTTCTATGGGCAGTTGCCTTCAACCTGCCTTTCCACTCCGCTCCTCTGTCAGGATTCCAAGACCAATCGCAGTGAAGTAGTTGATGGCGAAACGCACGCTCTTCGGGTGGTCCTGTATCAAATGCAAAGCTTCAACCTTCACGTGCCAAGGTCATGACTGTCAAAGTCCTTAGGGAAGAGTCCCACGAAGAAAGGCTTCAGCTCTTCTTCACGTAAACGATCCACCAGCTTCTTGATACCCCACCTGAGTCACACATCAAACAAAGGAAACAAGCTACGTTCGCGAAGCTGGAACATGTCTGCCTCTTGGACTGCTTCATTGGGTCATTCTGTTTGGGCCTCTTTCGGAAGCACGATTTTCACGAGTTGGTTCCACTTAAGTCCTGGGCTGTTCTGAAAGTTCTTGAAAGATGACCTGCAAAGGAGTCAACGAGATCAACGAGTCGGAGTCAGCCTGAATGACTGGATTCTATCCATGGCCTTAATGAAGATACGTGAACTGGAGGTCGTGGTCTCCTCAGTGATCTTCACCTGAAATGTCTCCCGGATAAGGGGTTTGACATACTTGTATCAAACATAGAATCACCGAATGTAAAGAAACCTATCAATGGATTTCGAATGATTTCGATTCGCGAAAGCTTCTTTCTCTTGCAAATGCTGCAGATTAGAAATTTGCAGAAGTTCTTGTTCAATTCCAACTGCTGCCTGTGCCCAAATACTCCAGGGGATGGCATCCTGCACCGTCTTCAAGCTCTGAGTCTCTTCACCCAGAAAAAACATGTTATACTTACATTGATTTAGAAATCAATGATTGATTCTTACTGATTTACTCGTTGTTATTTCATTGCTTGACTAAATGCTGGATTATCTGCTCACATCTCACTCCCAGCTGCAAGTCAGTCCGTGTAGAGAAGGTGAGCGAAGAACTTCCCGATGTTTCTCAGCTTGTTGGTCTCTAACCTGCTTTCAACGTTGTCGAAGGAGTTTGTCAGGTTTGTTAGACTGCGCCACTCTGCCGTGCCTGTGAACAGTGTTGAATTGAACACCGAAACTCTCGGTGAAGTTGTCCTTGAAACAAAATTGCTCAGGGGTTGGCTTCAAATTTTGGAGCTAGTGTTTACTCGCAAATCATTTGATGATACAAAGGATTCAATGACCTTCAGTTCAAGAGAGTACAGTGTGGGTGCCCCGCGGGGCCGCTAACTGATTTCTGCCGCTTGCCCCGCTTGCCCCGCTTGCTTTACAGGTGACAAAACTAGTTGGTTTCTGCCACTTGCCCCGCTTGCCCCGCTTGCCCCGCTCGAGGACCTAGATTTGCTAACTGTTTTTTCCCGCTTGCCCCGCTTG
>OMLO01002110.1_pt1 | contig 15806 bp, 12 predicted proteins | sample 1674811 | NCBI WGS metagenome assembly OMLO01 (sample SAMN06265003, study PRJEB25207) | coral metagenome | isolation source: Coral host | place: Mexico:La Bocana,Puerto Morelos, Mexico | collected 2008-11-13 | reverse complement strand
AAAAATAAACACGTTATTTGCCGGCCTAGGTCGGTCCGTATTGGGAAAAACTGTGCCCTTGGTCTTGAGCACGGCCTCGGGCCGTACTCAAGACCTCGGTCACAGTTTTTCCCAATACGGACCTCCCGGCCGGCAAATAACATATATATCATATGCTACACCTCTCAAAACTGAGAGCGTTTTTTCTGATAAATACTAATAAGATTTACTAATAAGAGGGGCATTTTTGAATGGGGGTAATGTCACTACAACACCTTGTAACCAGTGTTACTACAATAGCTTTAAAGTGTGGTAGAAATTAAGTTCTCATAATTGGTGAAAAAATAATCAAATGGAAAGCTTACATTGCACTTATGCATGTTTAAGTTTTGAATTCGAAATTATACGAAAATATGAAATTGTATTTTTAAAGTTGTAAGGGTGACAATATCTAGTAGCACAGGCCAGCACCACATACAAAGGGCACAGCTACATAGTCTGGCATTACATGCATTACATGCATTGTGCTTTTTTCTTGCACTGCATGACTTTAAAGGAACTCAGTCAGGATATTTGAGTTATTTTGGCTGCATACAAAAAGCACCTTTAAATTGAAGAAAACCTGAAAATAATAGTTTACTAAGATAGAGAAACACCAAAGAGATAATAATAATCTACATGTATGAAGGGACAAGGATGAGAAAAGATGGAGAAGATTAACACAGAATACAAATGAAGAAGTTCAAGAAGTTCAAACCGTGACATGGCTTCTTTAATACTAGAGTAATACTACAGTCTGTAATGACTGTAAAAACACAATCAATAAAATGTGGAGTGGAGGAAACAATGACAATCAAGAATGTATCAACAGCAGAGATTGATGTAATATGCCTCTTTGTATGAGAGAAGATAGTCATAGTCATAGTCGATTCTTTTTGGACTCCGTCCAAGAGGAACAAGCTGCAATGAGGTTAGCCCAGCCCATATGTTAAGCAGCAAACCTGAACAACAACAACGAGATCAGACCACAACACAGGGAACTACATGTAGGGTGTGTGGGTTCTTTAACGTCCCCTGCTATAACCATACAACACTGAAGATGCAGGAGATAGACCTATGATTTTTCGTCCTTATCTGAGAAGATTAGAATGTCTAACCATTTACGGATGTAAATACACGTACAAAGGCAGCACATTCTCCTCAGTTATTTAAAGACCCTGAATGCTGGTCCGGTCTGGGGCTCAAACCCTTGACCTCCCACATGGTAGTCCGACGCTCTACCAACTGAGCTAACCAGTTGGCGCCAACTGGTCCAGTAATTATTGCTGTCCCAGTCTAATACTCAGGTCTTGTTTCTCACAATGACCATCCCTGGATTACCATTCATTCTATATAGTGTTGGAATTGGCATTCCCCTGCTTGCCAGTGAGTCCAATTGTGAAAAGCATCAGGTGAGTACAAATCATTGATCACTCGCTCGTTTGGTGAGTATGATTTTCATTTGTGGGAAATTATTTATGTTCCTTTTTGATTTTCATTTTGGCAAGAATATCTCTGAATGAAACAAAAACATTTTTCAGATGGTCTCAGCATCCACACATAGGTTAGTTTTAGATGTTATCATTTGCCAACCCTTACTGGATACAGGTGCTGTATGTTGGAGACTGATCAGCTGTGTTCCACTGTGAAATTGAGGTTTACACATACATGTACCATAAGTTGCTTTCCTGAACAAAATATTTCAAGGAAAATTACCAATACTCATCATCTGATTCATCATATTCACTGCTTTCATCTAGCATAAACTCCTCCACATCCCATAAGTCCCAGTCTGTTTCTGCTAAGGCATTCAAGATCTTATGCCTCAGCAAGACAATCTGAAAATCTGTGATAAGTTCATTTGGAAGACTGTGTCTTCTTACTAAACATGCCACTTCACTTGAACTCAACAGTGCAAATGTGTCACCCGTATATATGCTGTCAATAAACATCCTTGATGCTAGTTGGCGCAACTTACACATGCTTTGTCCAAACAACATGGGAATCAAGCTAATTCCAAACTGCTTGAGGTTAGGTAACGACACATCACTTGGGTTTCCCCAAGAGGTGTACTCCAGGAGTTCCAGTAAAATTTCCTCAGTAGAGAAATAGCCTTTATCCACTAGAGGGGCAAGCTGTTGGCAAACTGCAGCTGTATCTTTACGTCCAATGGAGGACCATGGAATAATTGCAGCTAACAAGGGGGAAATGTATCTGAGATTTAAAGAAATAGATTAATCAAATTACTATTTAAAGAAATCAAGGAATAAAATTAACTGTACAATTACTCTTAACTACAAACAAGAAATCTTTCACTGAGTATATATTTATTTATGCCCTAGTTCAAGAAGTGGGTTTTAACTTTGTTTTTTCATCACAAGGCAGCTAAGAGTGGTGCCCTTGCCACTTCACATCCCACGACCAAGCATGTTTGGACAAATGAGCAGCCATTTGTACTCCAGGGAGGAGGCTGTCTCTATTTTGTGCATAACCGGTTTGCTCTCAAGGGAAACTTTAAATAGCTACATCATGTATATTTAGTTGCATTTATCAACCTCTATAAATAACAGTTCAAAAAAATATATACATGTATATCTACCTTCCATCAGGGCCCAAGCCACGCAAACTGGGATCAGCTCCATGGTCAAGAAGAATCTTTGCAACTTTAAAGTTAGCTGACTGCATGGCATAGAACAGAGCTGTTCTACTGTGAATTCCACAGTGATCAATCTTGAATGAAAACAAACCTTGTTATGTGGCTATTAACATAGTAATACATAACTAATGATGTTGTACACAAAATGCTACAAATAATCCTTGAATGAACAAAACTTAAAAGTATTTTACAAGGTCCTTACCATGGCCATGCAATGAACTCAGTGATCAATATTAACATTGCTACCATTTCATCCTGTACAGTTTTATTCTCAGGAACATCATTTTTAATTTAATAATAATTCTTCTTCTCAGTGGTCCATTGCTGTCATAATAACTGCAGTTTGTCATAAAATGTGAAGTCTCCAATTAGAATTTGTTCAGCCCATGATTGCATGAACTAAGAAGGCGAGACATCAATTCTTTGCAGCATGTATTTACTTTGTATTAAGTTGGACAAGTATACAGAGGACAACTGTTTAAACTATGCTAGAACCAAAGACTAATCATACCTTTACATTTTCAAAAGATAAAAGAAAGCGCACAGCTTCAATTATGTCGCTATTAAGACACGGTCCTTGCTCTATGCCATTACGCCAAGGCAGTGGACTACAGAGAGACATAAGAGGCGTGTTTCCATGGCAATCAGTTGCCATAAGATCAGCCCCATTGTCACACAAGGTCTGTGCCATACGCAAGTCTTGTGACCTCAACATTGTGGTGTGCAGAGGTGTCTTTGATTCAGTGTCTCTAATATTAACTTCAGCTCCGTGACCCAATAACAACCACACTACATTTATCAGTTCTTCAATTAAGTCTGCAGTGTCTTTTATACACTTCCCATTGAGGGATAATGCCTCATGTCTAGAGACTGCATCTCGTATCCTATCTTTGCTTGTAATCAGGTTGTAGAAGTTGATGACACATTGCAGTGGTGATGTCCCAGGTCCTATGTACTCAGCACCGCAAGTCTAGAGTGACATGCAAAAGGCAGAATGATGTAAAGTTGGCAAATAGATGCTAGTTGCATTTCACAGGGTTTTTATTGATATTTACTACATTCATGAAAACCATCAAAGAGAATGAGGCCTTTTCATTATGTCTGTACTATAATACAAGAAAAGCTAATGTGATTCTCCAATAACCATCAAGATAATAATGCACTGCTCTAAGATGTGTTTAACATAATGATTTACTCACTGGTGAGTGAGCAAAAAATTAATAATGCTTTCTGATATACATACTTGCACCTAGTCAAACTCTAAGACATTCCTACAGCTGTAATAGCATTTGATTTTTCTGTATACATTTCGTATTGCTATGGCAACCACACAAATATTTGCACTCTCAGAATCAGAAAGACTTTTTTCTCTCAGTGATTTCATTCAGGCTTGAATCCATCAGAAAGAGATCATACTCACCTCTGGAATTCTTAAATTTGGATCTGCCCCTTTTATAAAAGAAATAAAATTCGAACGTCACAAAAGTTCTACAGTAACTACTGGTACATTCAAGTTCATTAACTACGTAAAGATAAAAACAAAACATAACATAATTAGAATTAAATTTTAAAATGTAAAAGGATCATGGAGAATTACATAGACTTAGTAAGAAAGATCGTTGACCTTCATGCGATTGATGTCTTTCCACACCCCAGGTGTAATCATGAATTGAAAAATCAGATGTATAAAGCTGCTGATTTAGGGCTCTCCAACTGTAGAGCTCATCAACACATTGAAAACAAATTTAATCATGCTGAGAAAGTCCATAGTTAATCGAGGGGACTCGATTAACTATGGAAAGTCTTACCTCTCTCTATCAATCGACGAGCAATTTTTAAGTGAATAGGCATCGCCTTCCCGTCAACTGCAGAATTTTCCCCAGAAAGAACGATATAGAGTGGAATCCTTTGGTAAAATCCCTCATCCAAGCAAATTCCATAACGACTGTCGATATATTCTAATGCCTCATCGAAACGTCTTGCTTCTAGAGCGTGAGTTAAGGGAGTTTCGTTGATTCCAAAAACAACGTTGAACGGCGCTGCTGCCGCCATGGAAATGACCCATAATGCCGTGCTGCATGCTAACCAAGGGAGGCCTGGTCCCTGAGTGATCGAATCCGGTCGATCGATGGTTGTCAAAGTTTTGTTTTGCTTTGATCTGATCATGAAAGTTTCAGATTTAAACTGAGGATGGATGACAATTCACTGAGGGAGAAGTTAAGCTTTCATTGTGTTGTGAAGTATTTCCTTTTTGCCACTAATACCACATTATGGGTAAGTGTCTGAGATCTTGTAGTTTGTAGCAAATTATGTTACTGTTGTATTTAGGTAATAAATTCCTTTGTCTCTTAACCCTACGTATTCATTGATTGTGAATGATTAGGGTTAGAAGACAAAGGAAATCGAGAATCCAACTAGGTTAAAATTATTTTTACCTAAATTTAAATTTTTAACTACAACATTACCAATAGCTGCAATCAGTTTACTCAAAGTAGGTATACTTATAAGGAAGAAAATCCAATTACAGAATCAATCCGCAAACTTACGGGCAAGCCCAAACATTCTTTGTGCAAGCTGACTCCCAAAATGAGCATGTCTCGTTGTTGAGTTATTCAACAAGAGGAGACATCAACATTAGAGACATCAACATCTCCGGGCATACGGGGTGGTGATGGGGGGCAGTAATTTGACATCATTGACTAGTATTGTGGTAAGGAATTTGAACATGTATGGGAGTTGTAAGGGTTATAATTAGCTTTGAATGTAAAAATACATTCATTTGGTAGGCAATAATGCTCATTAATTTTTATACTTGGATCAAAAGCGATGCCTTTAGCAGGGTTGCACAGTGCTTGAAGGTTTAAAAGGTCACAGTGGATGAAAGGAGACTTTGGAGAGTAATTTTTGTTCTTTTGACTATTTGCATTTCCTATGACCTGGAGGTTGGGGTATTTGATCCCCTGAGATTATCCCTAAGGTGGGGCATTTAAACACCATGTTTGACCTTTCGCATTGGAAATTGGCCAAAGGAGAGGAAGATGCTAAAGTTCTGAATTTACCTGATGCAAATAAATAAGTTGCTGGGTATTGTAAAACAAAGTTAGCCCCTAAGTTGATGAGCTTCTCCAGTAGTGTCTTACCTATAGTATCATTGCTATGCAGATCATCAGTATAATACTTATTGGAGTGGGAGCCTGGGCACATGATGAAAAGAATGAGTATAGTGACCTTGACAGTTTGGCCTTTGACCCTTCTATTCTCCTGATGGTTGTTGGCTGTTTGATGTTTGTGGTTACATTTTGTGGCTGCGTTGGAGCTCTCAGGGAAAACAAGATCTTACTTCAGATAGTGAGTGAAATTTTATTGCCACTGGTTTTACAGTGGAATGTCAATAGTAAAAAAAATTAAATACTTGAGTATACATAAATTTTTCTTCCAAGCTAAGTGGTAAATTAGGCCTCTTGATATATGATTTGTGGGATTTTTTTAAAGGGGCATTATTGACCATTTCCTTTTGAATCATGTGTCTGTTATAGTTGTTGTTTTGTTTACGTCATAGCAAGGTTTCTATTGTTTTCAAATGCTCGCAATGTACAATGCATCCTGGCCAAAACTGGGTGTTTGTTTTTTTTTTAAGTTTCTTGTTTTATTTGTTTCTAGTTTATGGGAACCTTGACTATTATCTTTATTTTGGAACTGATCACAGGATTTGTTGCATTCTTTTTTGTTGACAAGGTAAGTCCAGGAAGCACCTTAATTCTTAAAAACCTTATACTTACCTAAAATTATCTATAATCATTACCAAACTTGACCATTGTTGAATGGCCAGAGAAGTCTCCGTTATTCAAAAGGGAACAATCACTCTGTTAAGATTCTAAATAGCTTTTTTTATTTATACATGTAAGTCACTCCAAGCTTACAAAAATTGCTTAAAGAGAGCATATTGTACGTGGGGGTTTAACTCTTTTTGTATGGATATACCGGTAGTAGTTTGATGTAATACTAGTGTCTGCAGATGGCACTAAGGCAGCTTCCACATACCTGATGCTGGAGAAATTTGAAAACACAGCTTGATTTCTACAGGTAGACCTAGCTACTGCCCACTCTAATCAGTCACAAAAACAGAGCTTTTTGAAAACACTCTTCAAACTTGAGGAATTTGGTAACCCTAGTTTTTTGTTTTTGTGAGGACTTGCGCAGAAAACATTATGAAAATGGAGCATTTTGAAAATGATTGCATCACAATAATCATGACAATCATGTGATCTCCCTGACCAAGTTTTCCTCAAACACAAATGGCTAGTATTGTTGAAGTTTTAAATTCTTCCAGCATTGTGTGGATGGCAAACATTAATGATGATTTTTCAGAGTGAAACCTGTGTCCGTTTACAAATTCCTCCAGCATAGTGTGAATGGTGCATTAATTTACCTTTGGAGCTCAAAACAGGATGTGTATTGGAGATAAATGCACTTACATGTAAATAAATAAATAAATAAATAAAAAGTCTTTATTCATAGTTTTAAATCAAACGTTAAAACTTACAAGTCATCATAAATTAAGATGGAACTAGCTAACTATTTAGAGTAAAAAAAAAGAGACATCTATTTACAAAGCACTTCTTAAACCTTTCTGTGTATTAGGAAACAGAACATATTTTTCTAATATGGACAATTCATAGCAGGGGAATAATGTGAACAGTTTAGAAGAAGATGAACCTCTGTCATCTGAGCTTCATGAACCTGGGTGGTGCTCTGGCTAAAACAGAATAAGAGTTCTCTTTTGAAAACGGAATTCATTTGTGCTTTTTGGTATAGGACACTTATAAATACTGAATAGGGTCAGTAACTGAAAATGGGGTGCTTTCTGGAAAAGGAGGATTTAATGGAATCATTATCATGGTAACAGGGGTTAAAAAGATAGAGTTTGCAAGATCAGTAACTCAAGTAAAAAAAACCTTTATCATTCATCTTCCATCCTCAGACTCGAGATAAGGTCAAAGAGGCAACACATAATGTGATCATACAATACCGAGATGACCCTGACCTCCAGAATGCAATAGATGGGATACAGAAAGGTTTGAAATGTTGTGGAGGCTTCTCATATCATGACTGGGAGCTGAATGACCATTTCAACTGTTCTGCTAACACCGTGCAAGCTTGTGGTGTGCCCTTCTCTTGCTGTCGAGAGGTAAGCAATGGAATTTTTCCAGAGAACAATTCACTCAATTCTTGTTTAAACTCTCCTGGATGAGAAAAAATGACACCATTCATTGAATGTTTAAGAGTCTTTATTCGGTTACCCTGTATTAAATGATTTTAATGCCATCTGCTAATTTGGATTCAAACTCTTATGTTTAAACGACGGTTCTCTTTGTACAACAAAGAAATAGAAGAATGTCAGAGTTGGTTTGCCCTCTGGTCATTGTACTGGTATGGGTTTGAAGGAAAACATAGACGCGTATATGTAAACGTGTTTTAGACACATAAAAAAGTCCTTTTGTGTAGCAGGAAAATCCATTTCTGTTGCCTGTAGGCTAAATCAGTCATTCATCAAAATGTTCGTAAGGTTCGTGAGCGGGCAAGATGATTCGAATTTCGCGCTGTGATTGGCTACCGGAGCAGGTAACCTGCTCGGGATACGGGCTTTGTCCTGAAAGGAAAGGTGTTTTATCCCATATAATAAATCCTTTATTGACAAGAATCGCTGGATATTGGCCTTGTTCGTTTTTGGCGTGTGTATGGACCTCGACGTCGTCTCGGCCTATAAACACGCAAACAAAGAACTTTACCAATAACCCATGTGTATTATCCAAAAGAATTCTCGACTCAGATTGGTTCTTAGCCTCCTACGCAGACGTTCTTACGGGTTCGTCACGCAATCATTCCTCCCCACGAATGGGGAGGAATGATTGCGTGACGAACCCGTAAGAACGTCTGCGTAGGAGGCTAATTGGTTCTCAGCCCACCTGCTTGTCGTGTAATTGGCATACACGTGAGTGAAGACTTGCTTTTCTGAGTTTGAAATCGACACGTTTAACTCTACCTTCCGTAATATATTGAGTGCCTTTCAAAACTGCCATCCAGATACAGCCTCATTCTATACTGTTTATAATTTTGTTTTGGTTTTGCTGTACAGGATCTCATTAACACGCACTGTGGATTTTCAGTAAGAAAAGAGAAACTGGTAGGTGGATCAGTCTTTCACTGACTTTCTCCCACCGTTTGGGGTCCTTGTAGGAACTTACAGTACACTGACACTCGTTGATCAATGGGCGAATTTCTTTTCATTCACTTGGTTGATCTCGTTTGTCTATTTATGGTACAATAAGGAAAGCACTGCTAATATAAGAACACCAGCGCCCCTTGGGGCTTTTCAAGGCAGGCAGATGCTCTGCCCGCTTGGAATTTTAACCTGGGATAGTGATCCACTCGGGAATGGTTGGGTTTTTATAAGAAAGAAATTCATCAACCAAGGGGCTAAAGTTTATAATACCCTGCAACTTACTTCCGTACTTATTTGCCTACATGTCAATGTTGAGGCGCAGTGGTCGCACGGTTTGTTCGCTCAACTCCGGATCAAGTAGCCAAGGTTTGTTCTTGGGCAAGACACTAAGTCTCACAGTGCCTCTCTCCACCCAGGTATATAAATGGGTGCCAGCGAACTAAATGTTGCGGTAACCTTGTGATGGACTAGCATCCCATTCAGGGGAGGGGGAATAGAAATACTTCTACTCGCCTTATGCTACGGAAACCGGCCTGATGGGCCACTTGGCTCGTATGCAGACTTTACCTTTACCTTACACCAAATAATCCCAGCTTTGTTTGTGCCTCAGGAAACAGAAGCATCATCGTTAATATACACCACAGGTTGTATTGAAAGCTTGACAAACTGGATTAACAACAATCTTCATATTGTTGGTGGCCTCGCGTTTGGTTTGGCTGTTATACAGGTACGTGGACGTTCTTTCCTGTTCATGTGTTCATGGAGACTAGTCCAAATGAGTCTTTGTACGAAACCATTGCTATGAAGATGTTTTAAACCTGTCCGGTTATTTTCGTGCAAATTTTCATATGAAAAGGTTTACAAAAAGACACGAAGACGTGTTTTGAACAGAGGCAAAAGGTCTCTTGCTATACATAGTTGAACCCCGCTACTTCGAACTCTCAGAGGACATTAAAAAATAGTTCGAAATAGCGGGAGTTCGAAAAAGCCGAAAATAGGTGACTGAAGAGGAAATTCAAGGGAAATGGTTTTGAGTTCCAAATAACGGGTAATTCGAAATAACGGGTAATTCCAAATAACGGGTAATTCGAATTAGTGGGTTCCAACGTAACAAGGAAGTGATTTTGATGCTGAAAAGTTCATTTCATTTCCTTTTTCTTTCCGTTTAGTTGCTTGGAATTCTGGGTGCTTTCAACATGATCCGGGATATCGACATAGTGTTGAAGTCACATGACAGCGAGACCGGGCTTAACTATGTTTTATAAAAAAAATAATAAAACGAAAAAAAACACAAGCTTGCTGTGGGACACACTCTGGAATGTCTGGCGTCAGCTTGTTATGTTACCTGCCAACCGAACTGAGCTGGACGCACGGTTCTTTAGGTAGAATTTTTGATAACGATTGCCAAGAGAAACGAACGTTCCTTATGACAAAACAAAACTTCGTCCAAGCACTGTACTCGCTGTATGAAACTAACATTATAAAATTTTATCGGGATTTCGACGAATTGCTCAAAAGACAAGAAATACTTGCACAAATAGGTTGTGAAAATGCGTTTCACTTATTCCTTTTAATATTCAATGTGTTTTTTAAAGCCCTAGAATGTTCCTTTTTAACAGAAATCCACTGAAAGATTAGCATTAGTTATAATATCGTGAATTCGGCTGAAACAAACGTTTGTAAGCATGTTTTCTAACCTTGCAGGTAACATTTTTTATCCTGTATATATACATACATTCGTACAGTTTGTAAATAAAAGGAAAATGGCTGGTTTTAATGGGACAGTTTTAGTCATTTGACGCAAAATTAATTCGCTGTCGCGTTACGCTTATGCACTACAGAAACTCCGCTGATGCGTATGGTTTTGCTGCACCCCATTTCTAATTCCCGGTCGTGATGTAGGCTCGATAGTCGTGATGCAGTAAGAACAAAGGAATTGATTTTGAGGATTTGGATTGAAATCTCGGTTTCTGAACAAAGCACTCGCGCGTGTACCTGTGAAATCCTGGCAGCTGCACAGTCTAGACGAATGCAAAGTACACAGATCAAAGTGAGAAAAATATTTATTGTAGTTACCGTAAACAAGTATGAAGAATAGAAGACACACTGTAAACTGTAAATTAATTTCACAGTTTAAAACTGAAAACAAAAACTAAGCTGGCCTTAAAAATAGATACCATTACCAATTTCTAATCTACTTTTCTGAAAAAAAAAGGAAGAAAAAACTCTGAGAACTGTTTACTATTCTGTGTCCGAAGAAGATAAACAAATGGTAACCCAGCAAAAGCTAAATTAAGATTCACGCCTAGTTCCCTTGCATCTTGCTTAGGTGTGGACTTGAACGAGGCTTATTAAATTTCTGATAATAAATTAATAATTACTGCTAATAAGGTGCCTTTAAAACTCATACTAAGGCTAATACAGTACAGATAACAGGTGCCATTTTGTCAAATCTTCGTTGAAACAGTCAAAAGTCGCAAGCACGCAAGTCTAAGCTCCCACACCTGACCTCCTGTTTGCTGTTGTACTACTTACGATTGCGATCTTTTGATTTGAAAGAAAGAACTGCAAACTCCTAGTGTTTCTTCGAAAATGTTCCAAACTTACACTTAAGTTAATCAGTTAATAAATAAATTCAGATATTAAATAATCAACCCAAAATACTGTATTAATTGTGCATGCATTCTAGATTAAAAAACGCATTGTATTTCATTACAATAATGCATTAATTTCTGCGGATTTTGTTTTCGTTTATTTCGCGAATTGTTACAGATTGACAAAAACTAAACAAAGAAACGCAATAATTTATCCTCAGAGAGAAATGATCAATACGACTTGCATGGCTCATCTTGTATCGCAAAAGGTTTGGAAACTTTTCTCAACCTCGCGAATAAAAAAGGCATGCCCGTACAGGTATAAAAAGAGAAAGAAAAAGGACTCTCCAAAATAGGTGAAGTCTTATCGTAATAGTTTCCACGGTCACAACAAAACAAATATTTGCGTGGAGTTAACAACTTAGAATTTCTTCTCAATTTCCTACAAGTTCAGTTAAGCACTACAAAAAAATTGATTCCATAATTTCCACCACTTCAAATTCTTTAAATCAATATGCAGTCAATTCAGTCTACGAATTTCACTTCAAGGAAATGTAATTATTGATTAATTAATTAATTAATTTGACCAACCCTAACTAAGTGTTGCAATAAAACTTAAGCATTGAAACATTTCCCTGATTTCAACGGAACCAATTTACATTTTTACTGCGACGCCTATTTCTAATTATAACGGAGAAAGTTCAAGTAGTGTTCAAATGTCCAAGGAAATTTCGTAATTCAAATTATGGCCCCTTAATGGTTGAGCTTTCATGCCAGTTGACTAAAGCGCGATTTCTTCCAGATTGTCAGAAATTAATTTTAGTTTAATGCCAAAAAACCACCTTAAATAGCGTATTCTGGAGTGGCCTAATTATCTGAAATAGCGCTACCTATGACTTCGCGTGACATAGCCTTTATATTAAATTGACGTGACTAAGCGTGAATGAAAAACATTGCGTGACCTAGCATGTTAACTTGGCCATACGTGACAGAACTACTTAAATTGGCGTAACCTAGCGTAACTGAATCACCTTCACGTAAGACCGAAAGACGCTTTGAGCCTGTTTGACAGAAGATGATAATTAAACCGAGAATTTTTCATTTCAGTTTCACAGGTGTGATGTTTTTGAGATTTGATTCCCTTTACAATCTTTGCCCCAAACAATTCGAAAAAAAGCCCAGACATTAAATCCTAGCGCGTGGTAGGCACATTGTTTGACCATAATTATCAGTATTCTTTTTAAAGGAATACTTTTTATTTTACTACACATGCGTCTATGACTAAATTAGAAGACTAACATAACATCCGAGTTAGCCAATTCCATTGCTCTAGAATGTGAACCAGAGAAGGGAAGGACTGCACATGACATTAAGTTCTCTCTTGGTTCACTTGGCTTATTCTGCGGGTTATATTAGGCCTGCTTCACCAGCAACAGGCTAAACTCGACTTTTACCGAGCTGAGATATATTACACCATCGTATAAAAATCATCTTAACTGTTATTTTCAACGGTGCTATAGTTTTATCCGAGAAACATGGCCCACGTCATTTAAACGAGCCATGAACTACCAAAAAAGGTAGCGCACAAATGTATGATTGATAGACACCATTTCCGAGTTGCCTTAAGCCTCTTTCTCAAAGCGAGTCTTTGTGTCCATCCTTTCATAAGAAAATGAGATGTCATTTGCATATGAATAGTTGTGCACTAGGCCTCGCTTTGATAGAGAGGACTAAGAAAAAAAAAACTGAGAAATGGGCTCTTGAACATTGCGTGGTCGCTATTTGCCTCAAAACAAGGTCTGGAAAAAAGTCCTCTCAAACCAAATGGAGTTTTACTGTGCACATTGGCATCTTCTTGCAGATCAAACTCAATAGAGGTTTAACACCAGGCATTGTTTGAAGCATAGACAAGAGGCGACTCCGTATTGGACTGAAAAGCACCCGAGAATAATTTATATGAGATAAAAAGACTAATGAATTTTTTTCGTTGTGGATAAATCATTTTTTGTTTTCTTCTCTAACTTCTCTTTACTCCTTACATTTGACTGGTATTGTTATTCTCACTGATTTGAATACTGTTGTTGGTACATTTTGGCTTGGTACTGTTTGGGAGATCCTCCATTTCTCTGCCACTCTCTTTCAAAATCTCTCATAGTTATTTCAGCCCCTTGACGCATGACCAGTCTTGTCTCGTCAAGACTCATCTCGCACATGTCCAGGTCGTCCTCGCCTGCCACCAACAGCAGAGCAGGCTGACCTGGGTGCAACTCCATTTGGCGCGCAATCCATTGTCCATCAAAGTGCGCATACCTGCAACATATGGATAAAAATAAGAACATTATAACATGGCTAAGTAGTCGTGAGGTAAATCCTGATTAGTTCTGTTTTGGTTGGGATTTTGCCGTGTGGACGGACCGTTCTAAAGGAAATAGTGATCGGCCGTGTGTATTTTGTTTTCGACGGTCCTGGAAAATACGTCTTGCTAACTTAGCTTACTCGAGCTGTGCTGGGAAATATCAGTCCTCGGTTGTTCTGTCACGACCTCGGGTCAACATTTCCTCAGTACGGCCCTCGCGGTCGGTTAGAAAGAGGTTATTCATCGTGTTTTAAGTATGTTTTGAACCGGTTTACGAAAGGAAATTTCAGCTCGACTCTGCTTTTTTTTTAAAAAACAAGCCAAAATAATACTGAACTTGCTTAAGTACATGAAGATTATATTCGCTGCTCTGCCGTGTTACCGTCGGCGATTTGGGGTGTGAAAAAGAAATTCTTTTCGTTCAAAATCAGAGAAGTGTGTATCATCTACTCAGTCAATACAAAGGTGTCTGTTAGTTAATCTGTTCATATACTTTATTCTCCACCTTTTTTTCACTAAATGTTTTAAGTAAACTTAGATTATGTTTGTGTGTTTGTGTGTTTGTGTATTTGTTAACTAAATCTTTAGTACATCTGACCCCTTTAAAAACTATTGTAATAAGCACTAAGGATGGCTGCCCAACCTTATTAGCCAATGATGGTTATTTTGGGCAGGCATGCACTTTATTTTATTTTTATTCTTGTCTGTTTTGTAAATTTAAATTAATTAAGGGTGCCAATAAAGTTGTTGTTGTCTAAGTAAGGCATATTTCTGTAAAAAAACTGATACCAATAGACAGTTTTGACACTTACCACCAGCCCTGTTTCTTGAATTCAGTGTCTCGATACTGATTTGAACGGCGCGTGAACGACACACGGAAAAACCTCTGTGGCCTGCGTGGAGGGAGGGTTGGAGTGGCAGTCTGTTCCTGGTGACTGGGTCGGGGTGGAAGGGGTGGGGCGTTTTCCGCTGCATGATATAACAAAAACGAGAGGGAAGTTATAATCAACACTTTAACTGGAGGGCCGTTGTTCTTGTATCCTATATGGTATTGATGTTAGATTGACTAAATGGACTTCTGGGTCCTTTTTCAAGTGCGAAAACGTACCTGCTCGCACAATGTCCTGAGGGGCCCTTTGTGGGGCTCCCTGAGGGTCTGTAACTCGGGCCTTGTTTTGTTTCTTCCACTGGTGATAAACCTTGAGTCGGCGATGGAATTCCTGTCGGCAAGCTTCTAAAAGCTCAATATCTGGGAGAAAAAATACGACGTTTCAGGGACTCTTGCCATTTACTTTTTGCATGCAGCCGCAGATTCAGAAGAAGAGCATCTATATCATACACATATTAACTCGGTAATCATTTCACTGGATTCGGCTTCTTTTGACCGTAAGTTCACCTCGTCCACATTTTATTTAGATAGTTAAATTGAGCCGGAACTGGCCTAAACAGTTAAACAGTTTCCCTTAGATCCTTACATTAGCCGGTATACTTTACAACTTTTCCCAAACAGGTCACAGCATTCTTTTCGGCGGGGCCTTGGCACTAGGAAAAGATGGCTATGCAGACACACGTGCCGCCGCCCCACCGGGGGGAAGAATATTGGATACTCAGTAATAACCATCGAACTGACGTCGTAGCCCATTTAAACAGAATCTCCCACATACTCAGAAGGGAATACGGGGGATTATAAGGCTTACCACAAGAAGTGTTAATGGTGTCGCGCAACTCCGCGTATTTCCAGGACGTTAGGTCGTGCTTCTTTTTATCTCGGTTTGATGCCGTTCTGCACAAAAGAGGATTGATATTTTAACACAAAACGCAAGAAAACATCAAGACAAGACAAGACAAAGAACCTTTATTGATTTATACCGCTCAGGGTAGCCCCCTTCAGATGCAAAAAGCTGTCTGTTATCAATGGGAGCCCTGAGCGCAACAATGTACTAAAACTATAGCATACAT
>OMLO01002109.1_pt1 | contig 15808 bp, 14 predicted proteins | sample 1674811 | NCBI WGS metagenome assembly OMLO01 (sample SAMN06265003, study PRJEB25207) | coral metagenome | isolation source: Coral host | place: Mexico:La Bocana,Puerto Morelos, Mexico | collected 2008-11-13 | reverse complement strand
CACAAAAATCAAACAATCACCGGCGGCAGACATGTCGAGTCCATTGAGGATAAGTGAGTGTAAGAGAGGGGAGGGGGGGGGGGGGGGGGGGGGGGTGATGTTCATATGATTATCACGACCAGATGGGCTCCTGTCAAGACAAGCGTTTTTAACTTCCTCCAGTTTGTAGAGCGTTTTCGAAAAGCTCCGTTTTCGTGATGGATTAGTGTGGACAGTGGGCATAGCCGCAGAAATAAGGCCGCTTTTTCAAATTTCTCCGGTGAAGTGTTGACGTCGCCTGGTTCACTCTTTGTGACTGAACACTAAAATGGGGACAGAGGAGGAGAGTCTACAAAAATATCCATCCCGGCCATCAGTACTGGTTGTAGTTTTTTGAAGATGAACATCAGTTCGTATTTTCTTTAACACAAAGACAATTTTTTCTGCTCTTACACGGCTAGAAAGGTTTATTTTATTTATTAATTTTTCCGTTGGAATTTAAAGTTAGCGTAATGTTGAGCATTTAGCACCAACCATGCACCACATTGTACATATTCCCGCTGCTCCTCGGAACAAAAGCTGATAGAAAGGAACTTGGACATGAGGTAAAAATGCTGGAAATACTGGCAAATCAATGATATTTCGAAATCGTCCGGGGATCGACAATCGACCTACAAAATAGCTGGCGAAGAACGAGCACTGTGTCGCTTTACGCGCAGCCTCGTTCCCAGGGTTTCTTCCCCTTAGCTTTGGAAATGAGAAACCTTCTGTGAACGGCGTTGCCTTTCAAGCGCAAAAATTCTTTCCGCGAACTTCGACCCGAAGGATTCTATTCTGGTGGAAATTCGATACTGACGCGCCATGGTCTTGTACATCGAACATGATGGGATCTAAAGTTCGACAAGCTTAAACTTATTTAATATAATCTGGTTGAAAGAAAAGCTCTTCAATGGTCCCATTACTAACGCAAACAATTTGACTATTTCCCTACCTGCCTGCCTTGAAGCTGGTCTTGGAACTGATTTCGTGCACACTTAAGGCTTGAGACACTTGAGACGCAAGGTAGGGAGTTCATGAGCTAAACTATAGCAAAGGGTAGTTAGGAAAATTGCCATTTTGCTAGTTAAAAGACCCTTTCAAAACATCTCAAAAATATTTGCCTGACTCAGCTCAATCATTTGATGAATTTAAGGGGTTCTGCTGTCTAATATGGTAGAAAAATGAGATAGCGCGTGATCATGTATGTCTATGGAATATGTATCGAGAATATGTAAGCTTATATGAAACAAAAGAAGATCAAGGGATCTTCTCTTCATATGAAAGAGTCACCTTACCTTTTGCTATCAAACTAGAATAGATATTTCAATTAAAACGGTAAGAGTTTAGACCTTAGGGTAGGGTCTCCTTGTTATATAAGTTTCTTAACTACCCCTGCATTGAAATTATTTCTAGAAAGCTGCTGATGGGGTCAAGACACGTTAAGAGGGCCATTAATCAGATCCGATAATTCAGTTCAATATAAATTAGACATCCGTCACCAGGACGGAAAAGTTGAACTTGACGGTCATGACAATTTAATTAATTTAGCTTAGTCAGAAAGCAAGTTAATCTTGCTGCGCCCGGCACTGTCGTTGTTTAATTCAGTTCTTATTATGCTCACTCTAACTGACTTTTGCTTGTAAAGAGACAAGCCGTGAACGCCGGTGTAGCTAATGGTTTCGTGAAGTTTGTAGTTTAAGTAAACGAATTAAAAGACTATAGGGCAATTTGTTTACAGCCGGAAATGGCTAGCCTGATATGCGAATCTGACCTAAAATGAGTTCCACTCCAACTGCCCTCCAAGTGTCCGCGACGACTGCATGGCCAATGGTAATCTGTCTAGGTCCGCAGATTTGACCCCTGTATAAATTTCCCTTTTATATACATGTGCTCCCCTGAGAAGCTAACTTATGCAAGAGGAGCCTCAAATGCGAAGAGGCCATATTAACCTGCTTGTTTGAGTGCTTTGCCTTGGCCTGGAAAATTTTAGACTGAGGACCTTTCACGCTTATAACAGCGGATCAAGGGATATCATTGACTGCTTCTTCAAATCCGTGCACGTTACAGACTAAGTCTTCGTCGCAAAGCATATTTGAAAGTCAGTTACCTTTTACTCTCTCCATATTTAAAGCCATGAAGGATTGGTTGAGGCTAAATCATCCTCTCTATCTCATCCACAAGTTTAAGGCGTTCAAGGTAATGTTTATGTCTTTAAATAATATATATATATATATATATTTGGCCCACCCCTTGTTTATAATCACTTCCGATCTTAATTTTCCTTATAATCAAACTATCGTTACTTGCATAACAAATCAACACGAAGGGAGGCAAGTAAACACAAGTTGTAATTTTAACATATCCTATATTTTCTTAAGCTTCGTTATGGCCACAAAGACCGTGAGAAATGATTGACAAATTTCAAGCTGAGTTTTACTTCACTATGTTTGTATAAGTGATTAAGAAAAATGATGTGGGTTTTGCCCCCAACAAATAGGTCCCCACGCGTTCAAACCAATTGAAAGTTCGTTTTAGGACCTCTTCTGCAAATGTTTCAGATTTAGCTCTTTCCTGCTTGAAAATTTGTTTTCTCTGAAACTCAAGAAAGGAACACGATTTCGCAACAATAGCTGAGTTATGTACATTTTTATTTTGAAATAGTTATGTAACTTTAATTTACATGGCAAATTATCCGTGAAAAAACGGGTATCGCGTGCAGCTCACATCTTTTCGTTATACAACGTTACTTGTGGGAAATTCTTTTTTTGCCCCAATATGACGCCCATATTCTCAGAGAAGGCTATCGTAAGGAATTTGGGTCTGATCGGAAAACTGAGAGGCACATCATCTGGAATACGTTTGCATGTGAAAAGCCGAGATTACATAAGTTTTCTGCAACGAAATTTCTCCATTCAGGTCAGAGAGCACGTACAAAACGAACCCTGTTTCAGACTAAAAATCTATACCCTATTTCAACAAATAAGATTCAAAAGCCATATATCGCTCTGGAGTTACACGTATTTACCTGTTTAAAAGAGCCATTATTGGGTAATTTACTATATTACTAACGGCAAATTTACACTTTTATAGTGATTCCTAAAATAGCTTGAGCAATCTACAAGAAAAAATATGTTAAAGTGGCAGCTTCGATAAGCGAATGAGGTAGTTATCCGGCCTTTGTGGTATTTAAAGATGTCCTAGAGGCAAAACATAAAAACCTAACGCGAGAAGTTTTATACTGCGTTCAGCTATAAACAAATTTACTTAAGTTGGACGCAAGAGTCTACAGATAATTTGCATTAAAAAAATTGTCTTAAGCACATTCGGCACGTGAACGTTCACGTGTGCACATGCAGGCGTCGCGCACGGTCCAGACAGGATGAAGCATGCAATTCATAAATTAATTGCCATCTCATTTTCGCGTTCGTCTCCTTTCATAACCGAGACACTCCAAACGGTTTAAACATTATACCTAGCCGTCGCCTATCGTAGCACACTAAACAGGACTCATTACAACACTAGATGATAGTATGATAATCATATCCTCCAATATATTTTCAACGGGCCGTTGGCTCTTTTGTCTTGCAGGGTTATTGTTTTAATAAATATTGTTGATGTTGGTAACTATAGAGTTAAGTACTTTATTTATGGCCTCAAGCCACTTGACGGATGCCACTCATTCCAACTGTTCCGGTATTCGTAGTATCCATGTCTAGGATTATAAGCTGAAAATGGGATCAAAGATGGCTGTTGAAGGGCCAGTAGTCTTCATTCTCGCACATTCCATGATCGTTTACAAGCATTCTCTTGGCGAACCTGAGTTGGTAGACGAAGAAGCTAGCCGAGGGCCGGGTTCAAAAGTGGATGCGAAGCTTGAAATATGGGTGTTACAGTGTACATAAAGATCGTGATAACGATTTGGAGGGAGAGAAAAGTTGTTTAACAGTAAAGTGCGAAAAACAAGAAGACCTAAGGATGAAGAGTGTCAAGGAAAACGCATCGATGAAAACACATCAATAATGACAAACTCATTAGTGTGAAAGAAACTGACTAAACTTACAGCATTAACCTGCAAAAAGGCGCTCTTCCGTTTTTTATCGCCGCCAAAAAAAAGCAGAAAGAACGCGTGATCACAGGTTATCATAGCGTGAGCTCCTGGTTCACTGAAGCTAATTAATCGCGAGATCCGGGTCCAAAGAAGGATGAAATTATCTGCTGCCCGGCTGAGCCTCACCGTGGGGTTAACTACACATAGTAACGAAAATACTCATTGAAAATTTGAAGGAGCTTCATAAGGCTTAAATTGGCTGTTATGTCACGATATCATGAATTCTCCTTATGATTGTGTGAAATTTGAAGGGGAATCATAAGGCTTAAACTGGTTGTTATGTCAAGATATTAAGAATTCTCGTAATAATTCTTTATCGAGAGTAGAGTTTAGTTATGAAGTTTCTCCTCAATCGAAAGTTACTAGTCAATATGGAAATGAAAATACACAATGTTCTCCCCAATGGCCACCTTAGGAACAGAAACAATTGCCCGTTGTATAGAGGTAGCCGTTCACTGGGAAGACAGGGGTAAAATATGGCACCTGTGTTTTCGGGGGTGCAACATTCTCTTTGTAACAGCAAAAAAAAAATGCTCAGTATGAGGGTCGGTCGGGGCGGCTACGTAACTCTTTACCGTTGGAGCCTGGGCACTGTAGCTGTAGACAGGAAAATATTTGTTCTGCATCATGGATGACGATCCGTGGAATATTTGAAACTCAAGATGGGTTAGAATGGGAAATTATTGCTGCCTTTGTTGCTGTGGAAGATTGTTTTGGAAAGGAGAGGTAAGAAGGTCAGCTTTTTTCGGAAAACTCGGTTGATTAGAGAAAATTAGGAGTTTTAAAATCTGTATGCGCGCCAGGGCTTGGATCTGCCAAAAATTCGCTGCCTTTTGCAGGCATGCTTTTAGCCTCAGTAATTTCAGTTGTAAGCAGTTTAAGTGAAAGTGGCTCTTGAAAGCAACTATTTATTTCGTCTTTTCTGCAACAAGGCTTTGTAACATCTGTAGAACTAGTAATTCCTGATCGTTTGAACGACCCTCGATAGCCACGTAAATGTGTCTTCCATTTGAGTACTGAACTCTTCTCGTGTCTTCTGATCGATCAAGTTTGTTAAGTTCCTGCGGCCCCGATTTTCCGTTGGTACGCTCAAAACAAGACTTTGTTACTGCGTTGTTGTTGTTGATGTTTCCAGATTCGTATCAACTGGTTTGAGTAAGAGTATGTACTTGCTATAATTAGGGGTGTCGGTTAAAGATCGGCTCGTAAATGGGACATCCCATGAAAAACGTACCGTCTTCTTTTATTTAAACTGTACAGTATGGTTTTCCACTGCTCAGATTAGTACAAGTTACTATGCCACTCTCCCCCCCCCCCCGAAAAAGAAAATATCAAAATTCCCTTGTAACTGCTTGTAAAAACGACTGAAGTGCTCATATGCTCAAATTGCTCACTCAGCGTGCATCCAGCCGATATTAGGATACAGTCAACCAATAAATATAAGCTTAAAAATACTTACATTTTTTGGATTTCAGGAGGTGCAGATGTGTGTATCTGCATATAATTGATCACCATGCCTGTGATTATTTGTTTTATAATCTTTCAATGAATGTTTCTATAAAATGTAATAACACAGTCTGGTTCAGGGTGTCCACCTTAATTAAATTACTGGGTAACAACATTTTCCTGTCACTCCATGTATTAGATGTCTTCTCTTTTATAAGTGACTAGTATTTTTAATCAACCTGGGTTTTTCACACTTAGGATCAGAAACAGCTGTTAGCTACCAGAGGGACAATCGCTATGCAGATGGTAGAATCTTCTGAATCACAACATCAGATGAAGAAAAAGAGAAAAAGAATTGGTGGAGCTAAAGAGATTAAATTGATCTGGGCAAATAATCGGCGTGAGTATCAATCATAGGAAAAATATATTATATTGTAATGATTGTTATAATAGGTACAGTGTGCCCTCTGATTGCATATCATTTTTAATTGTTTGAAACTTATCACTGATGTTAATTTTAATTTAATACCAAACATGTACCTTTAACACCTAACAGTCTGCAAAAATCCACTTGTCTGTCCCAAAAACCAACTGTGGTAAACAGAAACTAAATTACCATGCTGTCAAAGATTTTAATAATTTAGGCAATGATTGCTAAGATGCAAGTTCAATTTTACTTTTTGATATGATGTTAGAAGAACTTACATTTCAATATTTTTATCCTTGTTATTGTATTTTTTCTTAGTTATGTCATGTTAGCTCTTATGGTTAGTTTTTTGTAACTTAAGGCTGTTCTGAAAACCACTACAGTGATCATTGTTTATATTGTCATGAGAGAATTTCAGTTATCTTTCCTCATGTAAAAATTCCCAAACTTCTAATCTTGGTCAAGCTTTAACATTTTTTTATCACCGTTATAGAAACAAATGCAGTGTTTACTAAACTCGGAGCAGAGGACATTGTCGCTCGCTATGATAAACTCTTGCACGAGTGGAAGCTGTTGAAGGATGCTGAACAGGACTTTAAGAAGATCATGGGCTTAGACTATGAGCGTCCTCTGGTGAAGTGTTTGGATTCTATTCCTCCAGGTACATATACCAAATTCAGCCAAAAGAAACATAATATATTTTTCATGTATGGGTCTGGATTTGTAATTTTTCAGATGCACCTGCAGGCCTTTTAAAAGGTCGACCGGCCCTTACATCATCCTGCTTAATTATTCTGTTCCCAGAGTTTCCCTGCAGAAACTAAAAAAAAGTATTCTTTGTTTGGATGACACCCTAGTTTGTTTTCAGTTATTAATAAATAAAAGCTTTTGAGTGTATTTTGAGACTAGTGGCTTAATGTCACAGAAACTCAAGATAAGCATATGCCTGATAGATGGACCACTTCGCTTGTATGCAGACTTTACTTTTAGCTTACTTGTATTAATAAACTGTTTTATACTTTTAGATATGAGAATAGGCTTCAGCCACGGGACTGGTGACAGCGAGTATGAGTTCCACCTTGATGTTCACCCCCTCCTGTCAGTCGACAACCTCAAAGCCCCACTGGCAAACCAGCTTAAGACCGCCATCCTTCTCTTCAGTGTCATATCAAGTAGAATGAACTTTGTCAAGACAGAAGGAGCTTCAATACAGAAAGTTCTGGAGAAGTTGATTGCAAAGTTTAAAGAAGAAAAGGAGACCAGTGTTAGCATAATGGGCGTGCGGCACAATGTGGAGTTCTTGAATGTTCAACAAGTGGAGCAGGCTCTTCTTATTGTTAAAGACATTATTACTTTCACACTAGCAAGGAGTAATTCTCTGATGGAGTATATTGTGGCTCAGGGAGACAAGGTTGACATGCAAGTCTCAAAAGATGACCCAGAGAACCCAAAGGTGATTATTTTTTCAAAGAAATTGCAAAGCTCAAAGAAGCAGAAGACAGTGTCAAATAATTAATTATCAATCTTGAAGTAAAGATTACTTTTTGAGTGACAATTTTGGTAGTTTGGGTAGGAATTTAATATCACTGTCAGTGGGGGCTGTCATTAAGTTTCCAGTCAACTGTAGCAATGATTTTCCACCCTTAACAAATTTGTTACCTTTTATGTCAATTGTGTCACCTATAGTTCATTCGTACAACCAAGGACCCATCAAACATGCTCAGCCTTGGCAGGTGTTACAGATTTCAGTCCTTATTGACAGCCCCGTAAGTTTCCTAGACTAAATAATGTATTTCTTTAATTATTTGTAATGAAGTTCGCTTTCCTGAAATGTGATTTGATATAATTGACTTAGTGTCCAGACTTTTTATGTCCTTTGTAACTCCCCAGGTGGGCATATTTACAAGGGAAGAGTACAAAATAGTTTGAATATATATAAAAAAGATTGCTTTTGAGAAATTTATTGTGTATTGTATAAAGAAGTTGACACTTAAAATATGATGGGCTGGACCCTTAAGAGACAGTAGTCTATATATTACCATGCTCAATTCTTCCACTCAATTCAACTGGAAATATATCATAATGATGACAAAACTCTACAGAGAAATGTGTTGTGTCCCTGTCTGGCCATCACTAGTTTACATGTAAGGTCAATCAATCAATTAATCAACACTTAATTGAAATAGTTTGTGCCTGAGAGCTAAGTAGGCTCGATCAAAATAGAAACATGTATGAAACAAAAAAACAAGAAAGTTATGGTCAGATACTGAGCAGATCTCTGTAGAGTTATGCTTAGTTTATGAGTATGGCGACAAAGTTGCAGTTGTTTCTTTATGGAAAAGAATAATTTAAGTGAATCAACAAATATATGGTCATTCAGTTTTGAAGATTACCAAATCCAAATGAAAGCTAAAAAAGCTCTTGAAAAAAATTAGCGTAAGTTTTTCATGCAGATTTCTCCAATGCAAGTGAGCACATCAAACTAGTACAATATTTTTCATCGAAGAAGAAAAAAATGTATCTGTAAGTGGCCATTTTATGTTCATTATAATTAATTTTATCATACGAACACCAATGAAATATCAAACCATTTTACTTGGCTTCAAAAAGAGCAATTTGTTATATAACCATAGCAACAGTAACCCTTTCAAGTGTGGAAATATCTTGTTTTCACGTAAAAGCTGGTATTTCATTGGTGTTTATAATGGTAAAACGATGCAATACTTGGCAACAGCACTTCGAGAGTTTAGGTTACTTTCTCAGTTATGCAACCAAGAGCTTTCTCACAATGACACTATCTTTACTGACATATACATTTAAGCTTAATATTTGAAATAAGCGCATATGACATCTTTTGCTCCTGTTTAGCACTGATAAAGTGGCTGGTCCATTGAGATGTGCGCTGGTTGCGGGGCAAAAGTTTAAAAAATTAATATAGCGTATCATTAGAACGTTTTTTTTTTTTAAGGGAAGCATTGTTTTTTGCACAATTTTTTTTTGTTCTTAAAGCTCAAACAGCTGATTAAATTAATCAGATTAAAGGGTCATTCATGTGAAAAATTATGGTGAAAATTTTATGATGTATAATTTAGAATATTGGATAGTAGCTTTTGTTGCGATTTCGGCTTTAATGGCAAGGTGCAGAATTGGTTGAAGTTCTGTGTGGTCTGAATTCAATCTTTCATATCTTTTGTTGAGAGTGGTAATAATAAATAATAGTTTTTTGTGTGATTGCTATAGTAAAGTGACATTTACAATAATTTTGTATAGAATTGTACGACTTATTTGAAATGTCACATGAATATTTGAAATTTGAATCTCTCTGGCATAATTTTGATTTATCAACCAGTGCTTGGGATTCCAATTTATTCACCTTGAAAACTCTGGGAAATTTGTTAGTTCTAAATAAGGTTGTTAGTTAAAACAAAATAATAGTTTTACAAGAAATATGATATGTAATGCAAATCTAAAAATTCATTTATAGCAGATTAGGAAATCAAGATTTTTGACCTTGTAAAAAGTGAGAAGTAGTGTATAAAAAATATTGATGATTACCAAATGCTTTTGTAACCCCAAGTGAACAATGAATTTTTATGAAGGGTTCAATAAAATTTAATTTCATTCCAGTCCTGGTGATTTTTCTGCCTGGTATGCAGAAGTTCTTTAACATGGCGAATCCTTGTTACTAGAGAACATCTGTTTATGAGTCTATATAGGGGACGGGGAGGAGTAGAAAATATTTGGCTCACTAGTGGTGTAAGAACCTTAACACTCATCAGTGACGTAAAACAAAGAAGTCAAGATAATAGAACAAAACAAAGAAAAACTTCACAGGTTTTTACACCATGGTAAACGGAAATATTTACCTGCTTCTGTCTGAGAGTACCAATCACCACAGAAAAAAGAAATATTCCGAAATCAAATAGACCTTTGAGCCTGGGCAGTTTGTTATCCATTACAGACCAGGAATTATATTCTCTGGAGATGTTTTTTTTTATCCATCAGAACATAATTCATTCTGATTCAGTTTGATTTGAGTATCAAGCTCTATTCAAGACCTATTTCAATTCTGCTTTGTATTGACCCTTTTCCCTTGTACAGACAAAGGAACATTTCTACCTTCCGACTCAACTTCAAGGACCCACAGGGGTGGCTACACAATTCCCTCACAGGTACCCCCTAAGAAACTATATAGCCCCCAGGTAGGAGAGAGAACTGGGAACGAGTCTACCCGATTGCAAGAGATTGCGACACACACGTGCAAAGAAACATCATGGCGGAAGGATCGAGTGAAAAGATGAGCGGCGAAACGACGGAAGATGAGCCATTTAAGACTGTTCCATTGAGGAGAAAACGAAAACGGGGACAAGTAGAAGATATGGACACTACTGAAGGACCAAAAAGACCCAGTTTTCCACCGGCAAAAGCTGAAAAATTGATGGTAAGTCTAAATCTGTTGTGGCGTGAATCGTGAATTGTGTTGGAGATGAATGCTAGAGTTTTTCAACATTACAAATCGCTTGATCCGCTTTCTTTACAGGGTGGAAAGTCAGAAAAACGAAAAATATCTGTTCCACCTCATCGATACACACCTCTTAAAGAGAACTGGATGAAGATATTCACTCCGATTGTTGAGCAGTTGAAACTTCAAATCCGTTTCAATTTGAATGCGAGAAAAGTAGAAATTCGGGTAAGCTAAGATAACGTAAGGTTATTCTAGCTGCGTATCTACCATTTCTCGCAATCCTCGTCCAAGTTGTTTGACATGACAGAACATACGAGAACTGGTGAGACGTTCAAAATGGAAAGTATATGAAAAGCAGAGTTTCCTCTTCATTGAGCTTACATGTACTCAGAAATAGAGGTAAATAATTGCAAATAGGGTATATATCGTAAGCGATCACAGATCTGCGCTTACCTGCGTGTTACTGACATTTGCAGACCTCTAAAACTTTTCTGGGTACGTGGGCAAGCCCTGTTTGAATCAAACCTCTTTCATTACGTGGACCAAAGGGGAAGAGCCAAGTCTTACGAACCGATAAGCAAATGACTCATGTTGCAAAGACTAAGGCTAATTGAATTATATTGGGAGGCAGCATGGCCAGGTGGTTAGGACCCTGCAACTGAAATTCAAGAGGGCCTGGTTTAAGTCCTGCTCTAACCATGTACTTGTAGGTAGGGTTTTTTCTTAGTAGACCCTAGTAAACCTGCCAACTCTCACGCATTATGCGCGAGTCTCACGCCTGGTGATCCAAAATCCTAATCTCGCGCATTCGCTCCAATTTCTCACGCCTAACTGACAAATGCAAGTTTCTTGCTCGTAGACCAATTTAATGTAAATTCATTAGTCAATTTGTCAAAACAGCTGGTATGATCGGAAGTGGTCGGGTCATCTTCGGCAATACTCGGAAATCTTTGGAAACCTTCAGTTATCTTCTGAAATCTTTGGAAACCTTCGGAAGTCCTCGGACATCTTCGGAAATTGGGGTAACGTCGGAATTGAAAATCTCACGGATTTGACTTTAGAAAAGTTGGCAGGTTATACCCTAGTTCAGCTCCTTGGTCATGCTTGTAATCAAAAGCCAACTGGTCTGCCTCCTCCCATTTGGGATATTTTTAGCCTGTTATGTTCAGCTGATATATTTGTTTCCTTCAGCTTAAGTGACATACCTGTGACGTAGCTAGATGTAGATTAGCACATTCACCACCATAGGCAACAACATTTCAGCAATCTGCACCCTACTTTGAACGCTGTGTGTAAATGCCCAGAAGCAGGGCACGGTCTTGAATAAACTAAATGCCCGGCAGTTAGAAAATATGAGCAAATTTTCACTAAAAGCTTCTTTCAAGTTTCTCAAGAGTATATAATGTTTCTTTAGCAATGTCAAGTGATCCTAAAAATTAGTTTTTTTAGTTGGTGTAATAACCAAGTCTGGACTTACTATAAAGACTTAGAACAATTCAGCGAAAACCAACTAGTAAATAGTCACTTAACAAATTCCAACTGAAAGCCTCATTGAAACCTATTGAAAGTATTTGATGTTTCTTTAGAAATATCAGGCAATCCTAAAAATTATTTTGGTTTTACATGAGACAAATTTTACTGATTCAGTATCTGTGATGTCAGACTGCTGGTCACGGTCTCAAATAGACTAAATGCCCGGCAGTCAAGATCGGTAAATTCGTTGAATGTAAAACCAAAATAATATTTAGGGTCACTTGACATTTCGAGCATCAATTACTTTCCATAGGTTTGATTGAAGATTTCATTCGGAAGTCGCTGTTGGGGACCACTAACCATGAGGCCACCATGTCTGCACAGACTTCAAGTAATAACAAGATCATTTTTCCCTTATCATTTCTGTAATCTACATGTGCATTCCTTTCTTTTACTGTGAATTTATGGAGAACTTTGCTTTTGACCAGTGGTGGTTTGGTGATGACTTCTGCCATGCTAATTGTGAGAGTCTTCTCTCAAGTCTGTTGCTCAGCTGGTCTTGTTGACAGTGGGCTCGGGTCTTGTAAAGACTCTGTGACAGCAACAACGCATTCTGAAAACCACTTGTTAGGTCAATATTAGTTTCTCTTTTACAACTGTGAAGGCAAACGAAAATGATAATTATACTCTAGTCTCGACAAAAGCACATCATGCAATGAATTTATCAGAACATAAGTTGAAACGTACCTGCATGTCGTGAGGATTTTTGATGCAATTGTCTTCTTCAGGATTCTTTGACCTTGGTCAGATTAGCTAATTGGTTCTTAGAAACATTTGAAGAAGTACCGGTAGACTAAATGCCCGGCAGTCAGGATGGATAAATTCGTCGAATGTAAATTCGTTGAATTGTTCTGAGTGTAGAGAGATGGCCATTTTATAGTAAGCCCAGGCTCGGATATTTTGTCAACTAAAAACCAAAAAAATTTTTAGGATCGCTTGACATTGCTAAAGAAACATTTAATACCCTTAAGAGACTCGAAAGAAGCTTTTAGTGAAAATTCAGTGAAATTTTCTGACTGCCAGGCATTTAGTCGATTTAAGACTGTGCTCAGCTGTCGGGCATTTAGACACAGTGTACTTTGAACATACTTTTTTTGTTCCACTGGGACCCTGTAAACTCTCTATAACACCTGGAAGTTTCCCTGGAGTTGGCCGTAGAAGATGTTGGCTGTGTACGTAAAAATAAATTAAACTTTTTTTGTAGACTTCCAAGGACACTCAAGATATTGGTGCAATCCAAAAAGCAGCAGATTTTGTTCAGGCATTTCTTCTTGGATTTGAAGTGGAGGTGAGCATGTTGGATATAAGAAAGTCTATTCCATTCTAATTCAAACTAGGGCTGTAATCCTAATCGCATAGCTAAAGGTAAAGTCATGCTCTAAATCGCTATCGAAGAGAGGGTATTTATCGTGGAATTGCACTTGTGCATGAAGGGATATTGCTGACGTGAGTTGCGAGCAAAAATTGTAGCTATCGTGAAAACAAAAATGCAACTCGTGTTAGGAAAAAATACCTTGGAAATGAATGAAATGACTCTTGCATTGAAATTTACAGTAGAAAATTTAGAAAGAAAATTTGAGGAAACCACTCACACTCAAAAGTACGGGAAAACATATTGACTTTGAAAGGGTTTCCTTTGTCTACGCACAGGTGCGGCTCACAAAATAAAATAGAAAACATTAGGTTTTGCTCAGGTGGCTTTAGCTATGCGATTTAAGGAAAATTCATTGCCTGACAAGTGAATTCCACATTAAATTTCACTTGAAAAACCTAGACTGCTCAATCCGGAGTTGCAACCACTTACAATGAGGCCACCATGTCTGTGCAGACTTCAAGTAATAACAAGATCATATTTCCCTTGTCATTTCTGTAAGTTACATGTGCATGCCTCTCTTTTACTATTAATTTATGGAGAACTTTGGTTTTGATCAGCAGTGGTTTGGTGATGACTTCTGCCATGCTAATTGTGAGAGTCTTCTCTCAAGTCTGTTGCTCAGCTGATCTTGTTGACAGTGGGCTCGGGTCTTGTAAAGACTCTTTGACAGCAACAACGCATTCTGAAAACCACTTGTTAAGTCAACAGCAGTTTCCCGTTGACGATTGTGAAGGCAAACGAAAATGAAAATTATATACTAGTCTCAACAAAAGCACGTCATGCAATGAATTTATCAGAACATAAGTTGAAACATACACATGCATGTAGTGAGGATTTTTGATGCAATTGTCTTCTTCAGGATGCCTTGGCCTTGGTCAGATTAGATGATTTGTTCTTAGAGACATTTGAAATTGCTGATGGTATGTTCACTTAAAATGAATTCAATCTTACTTTTCCTTACTGTTAGGGACACTTATAGAGACAAAACAGATTGATTTGAATATAGCAAAGTACTCAACAATGACAAATATATTTAAAATGTGATGTTATGCACAACAATTGAAAACTAACTATTGATTATTGATTAACCAACAGTGAAGCCGTTGAAGGGAGAACATCTTTCAAGAGCCATTGGTCGTATCGCTGGGAAAGGTGGCAAAACAAAGTTTACCATTGAAAATGTATCCAAAACAAGAATAATCCTTGCCGATTCGTGAGTAAATGTTTTACTTCTGATTTTATTATTTATTTCCAAAGAAAAGAACCAATTGGGGTTGAAATAAGTGCGTTTTTGGAAAGCTATCATTGAAGCCCTTATCAAGTTTCTGATAATTATTTTTTTGTTAATATGGGCAGGCTTGTGGTCCTCTTTTGTGTCGATGATCCCTGGGCAGGTCTATGGTCCTCTTTTCTGTCAATGATCCCCGGGGCAGGGGTATGGTCCTCTTTTGTGTTAATGTTCCCCAGCAGGTCTATAGTCCTCATTTGTGTTAGTATTCCTTGGGCAGGTCTATGGTCGTCTTTTTTGTGTCGCTGATCCCTGGGCAGGCCAATGGTCCTCTTTTGTGTTGATGATCCCTGGGCAGGCCAATGGTCCTCTTTTGTGTTGATGATCCCTGGGCAGGCCAATGGTCCTCTTTTGTGTTGATGATCCCTGGGCAGGCCAATGGTCCTCTTTACTGTTAATGATCCCTGGGCTGGCCAATGGTCTTCTTTTGTGTTAATGTTCCCTGGACAGGTCTTTGGTCCTCTTTTGTGCCAGGTTGTCGAAGACCAGAAAATGTCATAATTTTTAATTATTTGTGTGATTTCCTTTTTTTAGTAAAATCCACATTTTAGGATCATTTCAGAATATTAAAATTGCCAGGACGGCAATTTGTAGTCTCATCTTAGGTAAGTAACAATATTGTTTTTTTTCTAGATTTCAGTGCAGAGAGCACAAAGTAAGTTAACTTAACTCTAATACCATATTGTTCCTGAAAGTCGATCAACAAAGAAGTGTCTTCATCTCAAAGACTGACTGACTGTGTCTCTTTCAAATTCTTTTTCAGTTTTTCATTAGTTTCTGTCATTGAGTAACTTGCAAAATTCCTCTCTGTTTCAAGTGTTCTGTTTGTTGTCATCTTTCGCAGGATTTGTTTTAGGCTGCATAGCACGTGTTTATTTCTAAAAGAATGTGAAGGGACTGAATTAAGCTGCAAGCCTTTGCGAAAAAACAAGGAGGGGGAAGTGGAGTAAAAAAAGAATGATTCCTTCCCTACCGACACCCTCTTCTACTTCTTTTGTATGCTCACTCCCTTCCTCCTTCTCATTTTTTGCTCGTCCCAGGCGTGCTTGATTGCTAGATTGATGCCCCCCCCCATGAGATCGGAAGAGCACACGTCTGAACTCCAGTCACACTTGAATCTCGTATGCCGTCTTCTGCTTGAAAAAAAA
>OMLO01002108.1_pt1 | contig 15811 bp, 13 predicted proteins | sample 1674811 | NCBI WGS metagenome assembly OMLO01 (sample SAMN06265003, study PRJEB25207) | coral metagenome | isolation source: Coral host | place: Mexico:La Bocana,Puerto Morelos, Mexico | collected 2008-11-13 | reverse complement strand
TAGTTGATATAACCAAATTACCTTATTACCCCCACCGACGCAGCACCACAGTTTCTTTAGAAACTTTCACCCTTTAAAATTTAAATAGTTTTAAAATTTAAATAGTTATCCATTCCGGGAAACAATTCCCCAAAAATTCACGCAAAAATTCTTCCGATAATCCTTCGTTCAAGCCGGCAAATGGTCTCTTCCAGTTGTGACCGGTGACTCTGATAAGTAAGGAAGCCAGTACTTTAAAGAAACACTTCGATCATCCACATTTGTTCATTTAACTTACCCCGATGAGGTGAAGTGGCCTGAATATTTTATAACCTTATGTTTTTTTCATAGCTCAACCTTTAGTATCTAAATTTATAGTATGTTCGACCTTCAGACAGGCAAGTTTTGAAAACACATTGTCAATGGCCACACCCTTATGCTTAGGTGAAACAGAACAGCCAGGGAGGACAAATTCTCCTCACTCAAAGTGCTACAAAGACTTCTAAAACTACGTTTAAAAGCACATGTTGACAAAGGCTACGTAACACATAATCCAGATAGAACTGGGAGCTGGTGCAATCAAGGATCTTATCGAATACTTTTGTGGGTCACTAAGAAAAAAAAAACAAAAATAAAAACAAAACAAAAAAGAAAATTTCAAGGGGCACAAAAAGGCAAAGTCGATGTAGATGTATTGTATTGGTGAATTTTGATCTATATTTTTCCTTTTGTTATCATTTTAGTGATGACTGATTGTAGCGTAAAACTAGCCTGCTTGCGGGGAAAGCGTGATCGTAGTCTACTGTACGCCCCTGGAGATGGAGACCCCTTCCCTGGAGGCAGTTCATTTGCGTGTAACGTGGGTGTATTCTTTCGCAAGCTCGGTTACTGAGCGCGTGGAATTTAGCTTACTTGACGCTTCGTTGGAATCGTTGCGTGGAAAACTCCTCGTCGTGTTTACCTGTATTCACCAACCTAATTCACTGATGAGGTTTCCTTGACCATCAGAGAAGATGAGACTAGTTTTCCTTTGTAAAGGAACTAGGGGTGATGTGGCTCCTATCCTAGCCCTTGCGGTGGCCTTTAAGTAAGTTCTCGAGTGGCTGTTAACAGAGATTTTTATCATTCATGTATGTTAATTAATTTGATTCGTGAGTTTGTTTATATCTTGCACGGATATTTGCACGAATTGTTTTCCTTCGTTGTATTATGGCCTGTTGCCAGTGTCATGCTGGGAATTGAATAGGCACTCGAGTCTAGTATTGAGTTGGAAAGAAAATTGGCCATTTATCTTGATGTGCAAAAAAAAGCAATGTAATCTGAGCGGAACGAAATTGTTTACGACTGAATCTTGGTGCAAATCACCTTTACTTTAACCGTATTTTAGGAATGCCCCTTTTTGAAATTTCATTTTCACCCTTTGGACTGTTTCCCATTTGATTATCATCTTTCGAAATTGTCTGAATTGAGCAATTGTCTTTCACCAGCGCGCGACCGTCCAACGATTGAAACAATGGCGTTGTTTACACAAGCTACAGTAAAGTGCATCGTGTCTGTTTGGTGCATATTTTTTGTTTACTCCAGCTAAATCGAACCTCAGGCGATTTGGTTAATTCACTCTCTTGAATAACACCGACAAAGCGTATCGAGTCAATCCGGGAGCAGTTTAGTACGATGAAATCATTTTCGAAATAGAGTTAATATGCGGCAAAATGAGATAACTTAAATCCGATCAGTAAAATTTGATTTGTGAGAAACATTCACTGATCAATTATTGATGACTTAAGTTGAAACTGTAGATGTATTTTCAAAAATAAATCTTATGGAATTTTTCTTCAATTTTAGAACCCCAGACAAATTATTGTTAATTTTGCATCCTCGAATAGGGTCGGGGTTTGCACTTTTTATCATCCTGTTTAATTTGTTGCACCATGGATTGGAATCCAGTTTAAAAACAGGCTTAGTTAATTCTTGCATCTCCTTTAGACAAAACAGCCCAACAGATAGCTGTACCCTTGCAACCCATGCATGCCACAGACTGAAATTTGATAGCATCCTCAAAAAGTATGATGTTGATTTCATGGCTGTGGATGAGCTTGGAACAGAGAATGGACCTCGCAACCTTGAGAAAATGGAGGTAGAAGCATTTAATTGGTTTCAATTAAAGAGGGCTCAAATGCATATGATAAGAAAAAACTGCAATTAATGGGTCTTTTTGAGCCATTGCTAAGGAATATTTATTGCCATATAGCATTGTCACAGTTATTCATCTTATCCACTACAGTTACTCATCTTGTCCGGTAATATATCTAAGAAAGAAAAGATGTACTGCATTCCTAGCAAATTATAGGAACATGGTTTCAGCGCCCATATTTGCTTTGGGGTATTTTCTACTATAATATAGATAGGTCCCAGCACACGCTCTGATTGGTCAAAAAGTATAAAACATTGCCCCCGTCGTGTTTTATCACAGTGTAATACACAGCTTAGGCTTCTTTATTTATTAAATACATAATATGATACATGGGGTGTTCCCATGTACTGAAAAATACTATTTTTTTGTTTCAAGCTTCAAGTATGCAGTGGGAGAGGTTTCTCTAAGAGTCAGCAACAGGATCGAATTATAGAGATGCATGGAAGTTTGCGAGCTTGCAGAGGGGCAGATGCCATTGTTTTTAACCTCTTTGCTTGTGAGGGTTGGTTTATTGCTAAGTACTTTGATGTACCATGTATTGCAGCATCTCCGTTTGCTGTCACCAGGTAAATAGTGGTTGAAAAAAAGTCTGAACATTACATTATCAATTACATTACAATTTGATGTAACATATTGTTAAAATTTGTCTCAGAACCCCACCAGTGACATTTGAAGGCAAATTTGTTGATGCTTACCCAGATTTGTACCAGAGACTACGGAATTCAGCTCAAGGTATTTCTTTTAAATGTTTGCGGTTCTGTTTGATGATGATACTTTTGGACAGACAATTTTCTGACAATAAATGGCTAATCTGACAATAGAGGGAACATTGAAAATCTCTGCTAGATGTCACCATATTCCTTGAGCACAAAATTTCTCCCATTCTCCTTTCACATCATCATCATCTATCCTGTCAGGTACCTAGAGGGTACACAGGGCTTCGGCAATTCCTCGCTGCTCACTCCAGTAGTCAACCTTCAGGGGAGCCTCCTCTCAACTCTCAAATGCTCCTCACTTCTTCCTTTTTCTGTCATTCTATGCCCTTTCAAATAAATTCAAGAATTTTATATTATATACATACTGATAGCTCAGGATTTTTACAAATTCTAGGTCAAGTGAGTTACGGTGATATTGACCACTGGATGTGGCGACTGTACTTGGATGATTTTGGTGAATTTTGTGACAGTATTGGCTTACCTGTGTGTCCTTATGCTGAGCTAAGGCCTGATGACCCACTCCCACCACCCACAACCTTACTGTATGGGATCAGCCCACGAGTGATTGAGAAACCACAGTACTGGCCAGAAAGGTGACTTTGCACATTCCATTTTAGCAGCAGTAATTTTGACCATAGGGAAACAACTCCAGTGATAAAAGAGAGCAGGCAAGCAAAACCTTGAGAAATAAGAAAATGCCCTGCCTACTACTTAAGAATCGAACAAAGAAGAAAGCTTCCAAAACAATACAAGGGCACTGCAGCAACCACAACCAAATTATGCCCTTCAGGAAAACAAAACCACTGATAATGATCTCCTTCTATTTGCAGTGTTGTCCTGTGTAGTTATTGGTTCTTGGAAACACCAGATGAGACTATTAATGACATCAAGGTGTATCATCCCACATCAGGATACAGTACCCTCCCAGACTTTTTGTCCAGTTTTAAAGGGAGTGGTGAACGACCAGTTTACATTGGGTTTGGTTCCATGGAGGAACTGGGATTCTTTTCTAGTATTGACTGTGTTGAGCTTCTTGCTGTACTGAATGAAGGTAACAGGTGTTTTTGTTATCAGAATGACTACAGGGACGCTTTTATTTACTAAGATGCATTTCTGATTTATACCAAAGTTATGGATTTGAAAAAAAAGCTATTTGACTGGAAAATGATTGTAACACGCCCTTGTTCTATGTATTTTCCAGGTCTTGTTCAGTGTGGCAAGAAAGCCCTACTGCAGCTTTCCCCAAATTCTAATCTCCTCAAGAGCTGGGAAATGGTATGTAAAAACGTCCAAAACTGTCACATCCACTGTCTTATGGAGTTCGTCCCACATTCCAAGCTCTTTCCCTTATGCCAGACTGTAGTTCATCACGGAGGCAGTGGAACAGTTGGTATGGCACTGAGATGTGGCATTCCACAGATTGTATGTCCATTCATGTTTGACCAGTCCTATTGGGGTGACAAAGTATCTTGGATGGGTGTGGGTGAATCTGTTGGCCACCCAAGGTCACTCAAAGCTGAAGTGTTTGCCTCTGCCCTTGTTAATGTTGGAAACCCAGATGTGCGAAACATGGCTGCTTCATATGGGAAAATGTTACTAGGGGAAGATGGTTTGGATTATGCGGTCCAGCAACTTAGAAAAGAGTTCAAACAGAGACAAAGAATTTCATGAAATTAAGTTATTGAGCTTGTTAATATGAATGGTAACAGACAATTAGTTAATATATTTCAGTAGAACATCAATTCGCAATAGTCAATGTCTATTTAGTCAAGATAGGCCACAGCTGCGCACAGTTTAAGAGATAGAAGAAAGAGGATTTGATTTCTACTTGTTGCATCTTCACTTACACTGAGTGGTTCAACCAGGTTCTTACTTTACTGATTACAGTGAGGTAAATAAACTATTTTCTTGAGTTATTTTAAACCGGGAAATGTTTGGTGATGTGGGTCACCTTGGCTGAGTGCTGACCAATTTTATTTCACTTAAAGAAAAATACCAACACTGTGTGTTTTGTAAGTCTATTCTTCACTTTTGAGTGTTACAGCCCAACCTACATTAACTAGTGTTGTGTGCTAGGTTTTACTAAGGAAAAGCTAAGGACTGGTTTGTTGTTGTTGAGCCTCAATCTAATATTCAGTGAGTATATTTAACTCCTCTAAGTGTAGGTGATTATTTTTGAGCTGTGATCTAGTGTATTTACCTCTTCTAAAACCAAAAAAATTATCAGTTGATTGTCTATAGCTACTATTAACTTTTCTAGTTAAAAAATAAGTGACTGTTACCATTTTATTCTTTTTGAATTCACTTCAATTCATTTTATTCTAAATTAATTAAGTGTTAATGGTGTGTATTGTAGGTGGCCAAGCTACTGTTTTTGTGACATTATGAAGTAAAAACGATGTTGAGTGAACTGTTTTTTTCCTTTCACTGTTTACTCTTTTATATTTATCCAGAGCAAAAAACCAAAGAGGCAAACATTGTTATCATAAGCCATTAAAGGACAAAAGAAGTCAGCTTAAGAATATGATAACCTATGAATACAGCTGCCTAATTCATCCCTGCATGCTGAATAACCCTATAATGAGGGGAAGCATCTGTGTCTGAGTCCAAATTAACTACAAGCAATGACACTGCTGTTTTACACAAGCTAAAAAAATATGGGGGAATATCTTTAATCACTTACATTCGAAAAAAATTACCCTGCATTAGCTTTAGTTGCAAGCTAGTTCAGTCCACTACCAAAAATTCTGGAGAGGAACTGTTTGTTTTTTTCAAGTCAGTCACACAAAAATAAATACAACTAAAATCATAATAAGGTCAAATTCTTTTATTTACAACTTCATTTCTTGCTTTTGAGTTGTTATACCAGTAATACAGCATTAATACAACCATCATTTTCTGGATTGTTTGTGACTTGGGCGTATTTACCTACAAAATGAGACACACCACAGTTCTTAGCACGCAGCAAAACTCTAAATTGTAAAACATGTTCCTCTTTATCGCTAAGTGTTTTTCCAAAGTGTTCTAATAATGGAGGACAGTATTCTCTGAAAAAGGTTACCCATAATTATAACTGAACTATTTAATGCACAGAAGAAAGCAAGTCTTGCATATTAAATTTGCCAACAAAATGTCGACGGTGATAACCAGACAGTTATGTACTGAAGTCTTGTAACTCCCACAAGAATAAATAAATAATTAACTCACAATTAACTGATTAATTATTAAATAATTAATTCACACCTACCCCATACAACTTTACCACCTTGTGTCACTAAGCCAAGTTCGCTTACATTAACCTACAAAAACAAAAATTTTGTAAATTAGATGACTTCTTTCAATTCATAAAACAGCTGTTCAAACAGGCCACAAACTATATCTAATGGATAGCTATTTATCGATGAACAAAGAATAAGCTTGGCATTCTGTGTGCAATGATTATGTTGCTACAAAATGCTTTTCTATCTCTCTCCAAAAATGGTATGTGGAAGCCATATTTCATAAGCTGCTTTGCTGAGCAAGCAGTGTTGTTCTGTATCAACTGATAGTGGCTATGCAAAAATGGGTTGCATCCTGGTGTACCGGTACAGAGGGAATAGGGAGTTTAAGGAAATCACTATGGCTGGTGCTACTACGGCTGCCGTGACTGAAAAGGTCTGGGGAGAGTATGTCTCGGTGGTCTGCCAAATTTTAAGTTTAGCGAGTAAAGCGAAATACAAAGATGAAAGAAACATTGCTTATGGAGTTTAAAATCTTTTTTATTTAGTTTTTTCACAGCCAAATGGCTTCGCTCAAAGGACGATGGCCGTTATTCGGTAGGACAAACAGATTATTTCTGAGCGAAAGCGAATGTCATACACTTAGTACCATATTAATTTGATGGATGACATACATGTATATAATTTCAGAGACAAATATCTCAAAGAATATCGAGTGAAGAACACAAATATATCAATACTCAAAGAAGCAAAATTAGCATCGCATAGTTATCCAGATATAAAACATCTCCACTGAACCCTCAAAGCAAACTTAACTGAAGAAAAACAACCTCGTGCTCAACATGAATATTTCACTTGACTCGCTTCACCATTCCAACACCTTTGCCAAAACTTATCGTAAATTCAGGATACGGATTTACAGGCTTATGAAAGGCAACTTGACACAATCTTTGACCTAAATTAAGTTTAAAGGATATAGTATCCAACAGAATTCTTAAAATGCCAAGATGTCCGTTGAAAAGGGCCAGAGAAGCAAAATACACCTGACATAGTAGCCACTACGGCAAAACATCCCAACTCACGTAGGCAGATTTCACGCTACGGCTGGATGCAACCAAGGTACATGAGCAGTGTCTCTCTTTGGGGAAAATTTACTTCCAGCAGCCGTATCAGAGCCAGCCGTAGCGATTTGCTCAAACTCCCTAATAACCATTGTACTCCTTTGTATGAACCTTTGTTTAGCGGTTGAACATTGCTGGGTCTTTTGTATCGGTTCTTGTGAACCGGTACAAGAGGACAGAACCCAAAAATGAAACCAATGAACAGTTTTCATTGGCGACCAAGGAATATTACGGTAAGTAGTAAATTATACATATAGCAACACTTGTGCTTACCTCGATAACAGTTCCTTTTGTTATGACTCCTAGTTGTGTGTACATTGGTGATTGTGGATTTTTTTTCACACCAATCATGGGTAGACAAAAAGTTGCTTTTAACTAAAAAATACCAGCAAATGCACCATGTCAGATGTTGAGATTTAAACAGTGTACAGATGTTACTGTTAATTGAATATCACATGTCTACTCAATTTATTTATACACATCTTCTGGGATAATTGCTTTTTTAGGAAATCCAAGCAGGCAGACCAGTTTTGGTAAGACTGGTATGAGCAATGCTTTGGTTAACATAGCAAAAATAACATTTGAAATATTTATAATAAGTAATAGAGGACTTTTTCTGCATCTATAATAGCCTCATCTACATGATAGCGAGGCTAAGAGAATTTGAGACAGTTATTCAAACCCAAGATGCAGTTGAGAGTTTGTAAAACTTTCAAGAAATCTCCCAGCCTCCCGAGTTCTCTTGACCATGATTGTTTTTATGACCTATTTCTCAAAGGAATGTGCAAATCTAAAACGACGCAAATGCCACATGTTTTGATACACTCATCTAAACACACCTATCAACTAATAAATTACACATGCATGTACATGTGCATGCATTCAAAATTTGACAGTCATTAACCCCAAAAGAGCTTCTCATTATATGTACCATCTCACCTCAGGATGTGTGACATGAGCCTTTTTGAAACGTAAACCCTAAATAGAAGAAATACAGGTTACAGTTAAGATTCAAATTAAACTCAGCAAACATTACATAAGGTATTTTGGTACATTATTTTTAGCTTAAGTCCAAAGGAATGCAAGAGAGAGAGGTATACCGAAGGGGTCTGTTAAGCCTAATGCACTCTGCCAACAGCTTCTAACACATTATTCTCCAGTGAGGGAGAGAGGGAAGGTCATTATTTTAAAATTTGTAATTTTCATTTTGATCAGGGGGGCAGTTTTGAACATGACTGGTACAATGATTGTTCCTCACCATTGGTCTGATGAATCTCTCGTACTTTGGAGGTTTTCTTGTAAAGCCCTCGCCAACATAACAGACTTTGGTTACCATGCGCTTCCAGGCTTTTTCTAAACATACAAAAACAACATCATAAACACATCAATGCAAAATTGTGCCACTAATATCTTTTAGGATATTTATCAGTTCTTTGAAGATCATGAAAGATCGTGCAAGGCTTGTTCACCAGGAGAGAGGAGATTTGTTCCAAAACCAAGGACCATCTGCATAGGACAATTAACATGTCTTCGAGAAAAGAGTCATAAAATGGAAATATCATTTTTATGCAGTAGCCTCTATTTGGCATGAAAATATGCTTGGTTATTTGTCTGCAGACAAATATGTTCTGAGAAAAAAACATTTCTCCGAGAGCTTGAGGAAAGCGGTGAGCTTCAAGGACAAATATCAGTGTATACTTTTTTAACTAGTCGAATGGAGGTAAAGGTAAAGTCTGCATACGAGCCTAAGTGGCCCATCAGGCCGGAGCTTATCCCGGTTTCTGTAGCATTAAGGGACTAGGAATATTGCTACTCCCCCCTGAATGGAATGCTAGTCCATCGCAGGGTTACCCCCAGCATTAAATTTGCCAGTACCCATTTATACACCTGGGTGGAGAGAGGCACTGTGAGAGTTAAGTGTCTTGCCCAATAACACAACACAATGTCCCCGGCCAGGGCTCGAAACCCGGACCACTCGATCCGGAGTCGAGCTCACTAACCATGAGCCCACCGCGCCTCCCACAGTCGAATGGAGGCCACTGTGTTTATTATGTGTAGTTTTGTAAATTGGGGAATATCCAAGTGATATTCCCCAGTTTTAGCCTCATGACTCATGAGACGTGTCTAGTCCAATTGTGTGTGAGCAAAAATATTTGATGGATTACAAACGTGGATATCGATATGCTTAGGGTAAAGCTAGTCTCGTTATTACCGCATTTTTTAATTTGTTAGTTGGTACTTAAGCAACATTGCCACAATCACAGTACTTAAGTGGGTGAGTGCAAAATCAAACACCAAGAAAACTTACTTTTAGACCGTCCAGTTCTTATAACTTTGAAAACTTCATCTTCTCCCACAGCTTTCACTTTAGGAAGTGGTACATCCCATTTTCCCTGAGACAAAAAAAAGAAAATATTACACTGAGACCACTCTTGACAGTAGTATAGTTCTCAGTGCTACAAAAATCATACACATTGTTATACTAGCATTCCAGTTTAACATCCAAAGTATGTGCTATTACAAAAACTTGCCAAATGTCAAAGTATCAATGTTTTCATACTTACAGCTTTTTCTTTCCTCTTTTGTTTGACCATATTACTGAGCACTTTAGCCCGTGATTGACCTTCTCTGTCTAATAGATATGCAGGCACAGCACCTTCAGGGACATCCTTGTTGTCTTTTGTTTTTGTCTGACGTTGTTCATGCATCCTTATTCTAAAATAAATTATCAACAGAATTGAAAAACATTATCAGAAAATAACAATACACTTGTTCAAAACTTGGATTTGGAAAATTTGAATCCTTTCTACTTACGTCTTTTTCATCTGTATTTTTTCCAGGCGACGCTTTTTATTGTATAGTTTGGCCCTAGAAAAAATAATAATGCATCAATGGAAAAAGTGTGCCTTACTAGTGGACTTAAGAGTTGTGGCACAAGTTAACCACTCACTGGTAACCATCAAACACAACACAAAGAGCAGTGAAGTGAACAACAAAGCTCCTTAATATCTGATAATTGCTGTTTGAATAACCTGGTTAGAGAGATGGAGAAACTGTGTACTGAGAAGTGAACTGAATGGAATTCCACATTGTATTGTATAATACCAAATTAAAAACCTGGAAAGTGGAGTTGAATAAAACTTATAATCTGAATTTTGTAAGATGTTACAATTTACCTTTGTAAGATGTTACCGGTATTTAACAACGGTACAATGGATATATTCCCATCTAACAAGGTGGCCTGATTTTTCCAAATAGCAACCCACTGGCTGACCAGTAACTTTTCATTTTTAACTTTAATTTTATTCCAAATAGAGATATGATCAAATCATTTACACAGTCCCAATAGAAAAACAGAAGTGAGATGCAAAATGCTGAAGTTTAAGTTACCAGTATCCAACACAAGTACAATAATGTACCATGTGACATGACTGCTTAACTTACTTGAGGCCATGGAGTTTGTGGGCATACTTTGCATGTGTATGTGGTTCACGACTTTCCTTTTTACGCCTGAGGTAAACAAAATATTAGTATTAAAAAAACATCGAAATTAGACCACATACTACATACTTATTTGCCACATAACAGTGAATGTGTGTGGAAGGTTTGAAGACTTCTGAGTGAAAATATCCCCTTCTTTAGTATTGTCAAAAATGCACCAAATTTGCTGGGGCAGGTACCTTAAAAAAGCATTCAGGAAGCAGTAGGGCACAAAAAAAATGTAGAGGAAAACATGATCTTCAGTCAAGTGTTGTTCCCTACTTCTTGAGTACTCTACCACTTTCTTATTGCTTACAACAGAACAGTGCACAGTCAAGATTTCTTTATTTGTTTTATGGTAATGAATCCAAGAAATCAGCTGAATTTTTAAACCAAACCTTTTTCAGCAAAGGAATAAAAGTTGCATCAGCTGTGCTCTGTTCTCTGATAAAGCACGCTAAAATAAGCCAATTGCAATCCTTGTTTGAATTTTTTAACTAATTTGATTGGCTATGGAGATGAGAGCTATCAATCAGAAGTAAGAATTCAGTGAAGATTTCAGTTTCAAGTGGCCTTAGAGAGAAGCATTAACTAAATTACATGAAAATACTTATTAAATTTAAAGAAAATGGGAATTAAATTTCTCTACAATCGGCTTGCCATAGCCAAACAAAGTCACAAGTATGAGTCAACACTTGCCACTCTGTTTAGCCAGGACTTCATACAAGGCCAAGAACAACTCCGATCCCAGGCGCTACCATAATATAATGGGATAAACACACACTTATAAACCAAAACTATGAAATATGTTAAGTTTCAAACTTACTTCTTTTCGAAATGATCGAGTCTGTATCCACGACGCTTCCGTGACTGTTCTACATATTCGTTTTGCGGCTGTAAAGAAAATAAAACATCCATACAGTCATGTATGTAAAAAGTTCTTTCAATAATTTTCAATCGCTCGACCGAAAAGCGATTGTATAACAGTAGTGAACTCACCATGGCTGTAAGTAGTTCTTTCTACTGCAATATTCTTTCGTTAGTGAATAAATACGCAAGAATCTATAACTTTTCTGGCGTTGATTTACTGCAATCGTTCTATTTTGTCAGCCATGCTTGAGAGACCTTCCCATGATGCAATGCTGTAGTTTGTGGCGCAATCGTTTTGTAGTTACCAGTCCTCCTCAGACTCCGAAGAGGCAGAAATGTCAGTCGTGCTGAGGCATGCCTTCAGGCTTCTACTTGCGTCCAGCGTGAATGTAAATAAACCTCGAAGAAAACAAAAACGGCCGCGCGAAAGTTTGGAGGGAGGAGCGCACGAAACGAGGAATTTGAAGTCTAACAAAAGAAGTTCCAGCATCGCTAAATCTGCTTGGTCTTTAACTCACTCTAATGACTTTGAAAATTTTTCAATGAGTTTTCGTATTCGCAAGCCCCTAAAGTCATGGTTCATTGCCTAGATACATCGTGCAGATAATAGTTAAAGGTTACTCCCCAACCTGTATTCTATTCTTAACAATTGAGGCCCTACCTTTACCATTTTAATCTATATTATTTCTTCAGTCCCACTTCTTTAAGTATATATTTGTAGGTTTTTTTTCCATTTTAACCTATTTAAGACTGTAGTTAAACAGCCAAAAGCTCGAAAGTTTGAATGTCTTTCTTCCAGTCAGTTTTTAAAACCTTTAGGTTTTAAATAGCCTTGCATCAGGTTTAAAAGGTTTCTATTATCGTCTTTCTTCTACCAGAAGTAGTTGACCCTTACATAACAATTCACACCATAAGTTGGCCAAGAAAAGCTTAGAAGGTTTATTCTCGGCCAAGCCCAAACGCATTCAAACAAAACCCTTAAGCTTTTTAAATAGCCTTGCATCAGTTATAGAGTTTTTCAAGTATACTGTTGAACTTTTCCAAACCAAGAAAGAATTTGACGTTCAACTTGTGATCCGAACTTTCCATGGTCTTCACCTATTGGTTGCGATCTAAGAAAGAGGCTTATTAGCAAAAAAAGGCATGGCTAGATCGATACTTTACGATTAGCCAGTTTCAGGATGTCCTTTCTTAAAAATAACTTTGAACGCTTAGCTTAGATCAAAGGGAAAAAAAGAAAATTGCACGAAAAAGAAAACTAGTCAGATCTTTACAAATATGAAAAGAAAAAACGTCGTCCCCTGCTGAACGCCGGCGCTCGGAAATGTTATCACTGAGCCTCGGAGAGACTCCATGGCTTGGGTAGCTAATTTAACGGTATTTTATACTAGACGACGCATTATCCGTCTGGACGAACATGGGCCAATATTTGTAGTTCGTCTGGTTATGCGTCTCTAGTATAAAGACGGGTACAAGTCTAGACGAACTATCTTTCGAAGTGCGTCGTACAAGACGCATAACCAAGGATAGTTCGTTCAGACGGATAATGCGTCTTGTGCCCGCCTTTATACTCGAGACGCATAACCAGACGAACTACAAATGTTGGCCCAAGTTCGTCCAGACAAATAATTCGTCCTCTAGTATAAAAACGGCCCGTGTATATGTGTTGACAGCTTAAATTTTCTTGAACAAATCAGATGTATGTGAAAGTTCTTTGAAGCCGTGAACATTTTTACGTATTTCACTTTGTTGCGTAACACTGCGTAAATATAAGATATAAATGTAACGGTCACTGATATCAATGTAAAGAAATTCAATAGATACGACTTGTCTACTCTCTTTACCAATTTTGTTTTTGCGGCTGTTTTAAGGGGATTACAGGGAGTTTTAGTTTCAGTGAGTTACTCTCCGCCGTATCAAATCATTCCTTACGTTAGAGAACTCAAGTTTTCGAGGCTTAGCAGTTCGATTGAAGCAACAACAGCCGTAAATTCGTTCCAAAAGATTCGATCGCCTCAAGATTTCACATAAAAAAACGTCTGATTGCTGCTCTAACAATTGCTTACCTCATCATCGGAGCAAAACGCCCGTCCAGTTGGAGTTTCAGCCCGTAACTCTCACAAGTCGTTTCTATGAAACCAGTCGAATGATGGGTTGATTCGGTGTACTGGCCGTTTGAAACTTTTTGTTCAAATAATCTTCACACCCAGTGGGTGAAGGGATATTGTTTACCGCAAAATGACGATAAAACCCACTTTGGTGAACAAAATCCCTTCACCCAGCCGGTGTGCAGGTAATTTGAACCAAAAGTTTCAAACCTTTGGCCGGCACGTAGCAGTCGGTCAACACTTAATTCGACCACTCGGTGGACTCACAAGGTTTTTTTCTGGGCCAGACTCAGAAAACATTTAGAGCAAACAGCCTTGCGCCAGTTGTAGGGTGTTTTTCGAAGTTCGTTGTTGAATCTTTTCCAAAAAGATACTTACGATGGTCCAACTGTGACCCTTTACTTTTCAGGCCTTCTTAAACTGGTTACAAGTTCGTAAAAAGGGCTAAAGCAAACAAAAGCATGGCTACGTAGATGGGTATTTTACTGTCAGCCTGAGTCAGGTTTGATGTCCTGTCGTAAAAGGTTGAATGTGTCGATGGCATTAGTTCGTTTGCGGGAGTCTCGGCATGAAAGACATCGAAGAGTCAAGGTTCGTGTTCTCAGACTGTTCAATCCTCCAAGGTCAGTCGGCCCGTAAAACCATCCACCTGCGCCTGGCGGTAGCTTATTTACCAACACCGTATAGGGGAATCTTTGTTTACATTATTTGCCTCATTAGCATAAGCAATTCCTACAAATAAATAAGATCTGAATATTGAAAGTTTATAGTATGATTAACTCTGCCAGTGAATATGGGCCAGGTCTATTGAATACTTTTTGCGCAACACGGGTCAAAAAACTCAAAATTTTACAAAGAATGTATGAGCTCATTAGTGCTTTTGCCACTCCGAGATTTTGCAGTTTTTGAAGACAATTTCCCCCTGAATATTATACACAAAGAGCTAAAATTTTCACCTTGTATGAAATTCCACTAGCTCTTTAGCTGCCTGGAGTCAATTTATATCAAACATGTTTCCTTCTGTACATAAAGCCCTATGCAAATGAGCAAAAATGTGAACAATGACGTCAACAAAGATCCTACATCCCAATGTACTGAGGCCTAGGGACTGAGCATCCAAATATTTGGGACCTAAAAAGGCAAGCAGGCATACACGACTCTAATTTCACGTAAGCCTGGAGTAATAGAGGAAACACGTAATGAAACAGTTATGAAAACAATAGGCCACTCTAAATGATTACACGAGTTTTATGTCAGTCAATTGCATTTATTCACGTAAAAGGCGAGGACTTTTTACATTCAGCTATCAAATCATAATGTCGATTTTGTACACAAGCTTTAAGCAACAGAGAAAATGCTGCCATGCGGAAAAAAATCTTCAAAATACAAAGCCCAATACTATTGTTACTCGTTATGTTTTCAGGAAATTCCCATCACGTACTAAAAGATAAAAACTCAGAAAATATTGTAATAACACTGATACAAGTGCAACAACAAGGCAAGGACAAATCTCTTTCAGTAAAAGCTGTGATGTGTTTTGAGCTTACAACTGGTTTGCTTTACTGAGTTACATAAAACACAGGCTTCCAAGCAATGGGCATTTCTCTGAAACATCATATGGGCGTTCGAAATATTTGTATTTAATAGCAATTTGCTATTGAATTGTAATAAATGAATCCACAGTTATGATTATTTTGAGTGTCCACTGTTGATGCTATGAGTTCCAGTCAGTATTTATAAGCGTTCAATTCAATTTTTACTCTACACTCGTGAACTAGCGTCCCCAGCATAGATTTCCTCCTCTTCTTCATTTGCATCCGCACTGGGAGCCTCTTCTTCAGGGGCCATGACGTATTCAGCCTTTTTGTTCCCTTCGACCACGTGTTCGTCTACGAAAACCGCCCGGATGTTGGATCCTGGAGCATCAAACATGGGCTCCAAGAGCAAATTCTCCTGTAAAAGCGTACAATAAAAATTGTACGACAGGTTTCAGTTGTGATATCATGGCTGACAAATTACTTCTTACTTTAAAAGCAAAATTCCACTATATATTTTATAACTTCACTTGCGAAATTACAAATTTGCCATGGCAACATCTAACGCAAAATTTCTCGTTTGAATAACA